>Ga0315293_10000057_pt1 | contig 84127 bp, 98 predicted proteins | sample YL17G13_20_MG_FD_203071 | JGI IMG/M metagenome (GOLD analysis project Ga0315293, IMG submission 203071) | Sediment microbial communities from Yellowstone Lake, YNP, Wyoming, USA - YL17G13_20 | ecosystem: Environmental > Aquatic > Freshwater > Lake > Sediment | place: USA: Wyoming | collected...
CCTAGAAAACCTGCTGGTGCGAATATACCATAGTAAGCTAATACTCCTGCTACGATCAAAATTATCAATATGGCCCATCCATATGTCATTAGATATTCAACTGCTGTCTGTCCTTTCATTTACATACCTCCTATTTAATTAATTTTATTTCGTTAATCCGATACTTAAAGATTACTATAGGTTAAAAAATCCTTTAAATAACATCTTTATAATCGTGAGCGATACTACCAATATCAATACTGATGCTATGAGCATCGCTGGAATCAGCCTTAATCCGTTTTTTTCCTTACCGCTTTGAATCAATGCTATTATTAACGAACCAAAAACTGAAGATACTGTTAACACAGATACTGCAAACCAGAAGAGATCATTCACAGTTATCTGCGGTCCTTGGGCTTTCTGGAACATTCCACCCATCCCCATTGACGAGCCTGTTACCTGCGTGCCCACTTTTACTGAACCCCATATGTTTGTCATGGTGTCAACAAAGAAAATACTTATTGAGAATAAGAATGGAGCTGCAATCACAGCAGCAAAGAGTATGAATATTGAATATGTCATTACTGATGACTTTATTTCCTTTTTGAGTGTCTGAGTGACTCGAATGTTTGCTGCAACCTCCTCTAATAAATGTCCCATTTCACCGCCAGACTCGATACCTTCTAACAAAAGCTTTATTGTTCTGTCAAGTAATTTAGATTTAACTGTCTTTGTCATTTCAGTGAATGCAATTTTCAATGATTTTCCTCCCATAGTCCTTGCTCCAACCATTTTGATCTCTTCTTCAAGAACTCCGAACTCAGGTCTTGCAGAAAGCCAGATGGCTCTGTCAATTGTCATGCCAGCTCTGACGTTCGCTGATATTAATTGTAGAGCATCTGGTAAAACTTTTTCAATTTGGTTTGCTCTCGAATCAGCAATAAACATGAAGATAATGTACGTTAATATCGCAACAGCAAAACCAACACCTAAACCAAATAAAATACTCATCAATCCGTAACCAAATAAAAGAAAAACAATTATAAAATTAATAGCTAATATTATTGAAAGGAAATAGGATATTCCAACTATTTTGTTTGTGGCATCTTCTTTGATGCCAGCATATCTTATCTGGGCTTTGAAAAAATCTCTGTAAAATTTTGGGGTTAAATAGTAAATATCTTTTTTCATTTATCTCACCATTATTGGCCTTTTGGTTTTAATCATACCCATGAAAAAATACTGGAAGATTACCAGACCAATTATTATCAAAGGAAACATTATCTTAGGTATCACAATACCTGCAAATGAAGATAAAATAATCATGAAGGTTATTCCTAAAGTCGGCATTATCACTGCAATCATCATATAAATCAAAGTATATGGACTCAACTCCTGTCCATATTTTCTTATTGCTATTATCTGTTCTTGGGTTAGATTGTGTACGATAGCTTCGAGAGCATTACCAATGTCGCTTCCGGCCTTTATAGAGTTGGTTAATTGCCATATTGTTCTTCTGAAATAAAGGGAAGGGTTTCTTCTAGATGCTTCCTCAAGAGCTGCTGTCTCAGATTTTCCAGCGTTTACCTCTTTTACAACCTTTTTGAATTCTTCGCTTATCTCTCCATAATCATTGCTCACGCTTATCATTGAGTTAAAGAGTGGGACTCCTGATTTGATTTCTATTAGCATGTGTTGTAGAGAATTTAATAGATCTGATTCCAGAATTCTCATTCTTCTAGCAGCAACAAGTTTTGGATACTGTATCAAGTAAAAGAAGACAAAGGTAGAGAAAACACCACCAACAACTAAAGGTAGAAAGAAATCTATTTTACCGGCAATCAATCCTATCCAAAAAATCAGTGGTGTCATTAACAAAAAATAAAAAAGACTCGTTAGCACTATTAATGACGCATATTCTCTCGGTCTTATGTCAAAGTTAGCTTGGTATAGACTCAATTTCATCGAGGGAAAAGACTTGCAAATCATGTCTCCGAATTTTGAAAAGTGTTCCACTGCCTCTTTTGCTGCTTTTTTATACGGAAATGGAACAAACGGTATTATCATCTTAAACAGCTTTTTTTACTTCTTTCATAAAGCTCGGACCAAGAATCTCTTCAGCTTTCCCTTTTTTGTTAACAATGTTCAATATTCTGTCTCTGTCATGATAATAATCAGCAACTACCTTGCCTACAGTGTTTACAGTATTTACTTTATTGTCTAGCATCCATTGCAGAATATCTTCCTTTTCTCTCAGGTCTCTTTCCATTTCTTCGTCTGTCATTCCTGTATGCAATCTTATTTCATCGATAAGTCTTATACTGTCTTTAACTTTCAATATCTTGTCAATCTGTGGTTTCCATCTGTACAACGTTTCTAGTCTTGCTCCAGACTCTCCTCTCATACCCCCTGGAAGTAACTCTGCCACTTGCAGCGTTCTTCTTATTCCCATTCTTCTATGTCTGAATTGCACTATGACAAGATGCAAGGCCTCCAGTAATGTTTCTGGTAAGTTTATTGGTGGGTTTGTCAATCTTCTTATAACCTGTTCTGCCCTATCAGCGTGCAACGTCGCGTATACGCTGTGACCTGTGTGCATTGCTTCGAAAAGAACCTCAGCTTCTGCCTGTCTTCTTATTTCTCCTACTACAACCCTATCAGGCCTCATTCTTAACGAGTTTACTAATAAATCTAACATAGTTATCTCTCCTTTGCCTTCAGGGTTGGGTTCTCTTGTTGTTAATGGTACCCAGTGCAGGAAATCTGGTAAACGTAATTCTCTCGTGTCTTCAATTGAAATGATTCTATGGTTTGGAGGTATGAATGGCATCAGAGCATTCAATACGGAAGTTTTTCCTGAAGCGGTTCCTCCTGCAACCAATATGTTTAATTCATACTGCATGCATAGCCACAATAAAGCAGCTATCTCCATTGTTATTGTTTTGTTCTCGGGATCAACTAAGTTTATCATGGTCAAGGGTTCTCTTCTGAACTTTCTTATGGTTATAGTGTTTCCTTTTGTTGAAATTGGGAATAATGTAGCATTAACTCTATCTCCTGTTATCAAATGTGCATCCATTAGAGGACTCAGATTGTTTATCTGTCTTCCAATTTTTCTTCCAATCAGGCTTGCATAATTGTAGATCTGTTCTTCTGTTGGAATTATTATGTTTGTTTTCAACCAACCGTATTTTTTATGAAATACCCAAGCACTCTCGCTAGAATTATTTATGACCAACTCTTCTAGGTCATCATCATTCAAAACAACTTCCAACCTTCCTAGGCCAAGCATCTCATGAACAAGATGGCCAGCTAGTATGTTTTTTTCTTCGTTAGGAACCTTTGGCATTTCTTTGTTTATGATTTCAAGAGCACTTTCTAAGAACCTTTTTTTAATACCTTCCATGGCTTTTGGATCTAGAATCTCACTTACTTCTATTTTTACAATCTGTATAAGTCTTTCCTTTATAGACTCTAGTACAGCTTGAGTTCCTGGTTCAACTGTCGGAAACTTTACCTCATAAACAGGTGTGTATTCCTCAGGTCTCTTTATTATAGTAACTTTTCCAGGTACGTTATCCGACACTATCTCATAGCTATCTATTATGTTTGCCATTGATTCACCAAAAGTCCCTATAAATATTTGATTTGTTCTTCACCTTATCCTTTTTCTTTTCCGTGTTTTCTTTGATTTTATGAATCTTTTTGTGCAGTTCTTCGTGTTTCTCCTTTATCTGTTCTGTTTTCTTTTCATGTTTTGCGAACAGTTTTCTTAAAGGGTTCATATGTGGAGTTTTTGTCTCACTAATCACAAGTTTAGTTAGCTTAACTTCTGCATCCAAATTATCTATATCTTTCCTTATCTCTTGTTTGAGTTCTTCTAAATTCTTTATCTGGTTCCCATGAGATTCTATAAATTTAATCTTATCATTTATTTTTTTGTCAATTTCCTCTACGTCAGCCTTTATTTTATCGAAATTTTTCACCGTGCTCTCTGCTACATTCTCTATTTCTTTAGTATTCTTAATTATCTCCTGCTTTTTAGATTCCATTGATTCTAGTGTCTTGAAATTCTTTTCAACATCTTCCAGTCTCTTATGTAGTTCTTTCTCTAGTTCTGAGACTTCTTTATCTGTTATCTCTATGCTTTTTTCAGTCTCACTTATCCTCTCTTCGAATTTTTCTGCCTTCTTCTCGATTTTCTCCTTCTCTTTCTGAAATTCTCTCTCCTTTTTGTTTATTCTAGCTTCTGTAACTCTTTTAAGAATTATTTCAGGTTGACCAATTGCTGGGTATCTTAACTCTATAAAATTTCTTTCTTCCAAGACTCTAACCCATTCTTCTATTTGTGATTCAGAAACACCAAGGTTTTTAGCTGCTTCAGCAACAGTTACTCTTTCTCTTTCTTTAACCAATTTTATGAGCTTGTCGATTGGGGTTTCTATAAGCATATCTTTTATTTCATCCATTTAACTCCCTATTCAAATTATAGTTCGTTGACACCATAAATACCTTCATGATTCGAATCTATTTTTAGCCAACTAAACACGTTATCATAACCACTGTTTCTTATTGAGTTACCAACAGTGTTATTCCAATAAATATAGTCCACACGGCTCGCTTGGTCATGTATTAACTGGTAAAGCTCTGAGCTTTGTAATATTTGCAAATCATCTTGATGGACAAATGTTTCCAATCCGTATTTGTACTTGCTTGATAGAGTCAATCTACCTTCCAGCCTATCTAGAAAACTAGGGCCATCTGATGATGAAGTGTAATACTTGTTGATTGTAAATAATGTTAGATTCTGTAGGTCCCAAACCTTTTTTGTTATATAGTCTAGATATATTCTTTCACTTTCCTGAATCGTTGTTAAAGCATTGCTCGCGCCAACTATGCGCGGCACTGTTAATCCTACAGGAACATAAGTATCCACACTAACGATACCTGCAAACTGATTTAATGTTATGACAGAACGACCTGACATCGTGTCTGTGACAAATATTTTCTGATTGTTAGGAGTGAATGTAAAGGTTGCATTCCCACTTACATTGCCAAGAGCTGCTGTTCCTTGGACTAAACCTCCTGTGAAATTGCTAAAATTAGAGGCGTGGATAACTCTCATCACCTTTCCGTATGTTTGTAAAGGAAATATAGGATCTTCTATGCTTTCTATAGTAATTGCTACTCTCGAAGTTAGATTTTTTTCAACACCCATTTTAACATTTGAATCAGAAATGTTTAGAAAAACTGTTACCTCAAAAAGAACATTAAAGCTATCGTTTTGTGTTATGTTTATATAAACGTTTTGAAAGTCCAGACTAAAACCAGAACTATCTGCTATATCAGTGACGTTATCTTTCCATACCTCAAGATTATTATTGTCAATCAATGGTGCTATTTCCCCATCTATTGTTCCGTACGATATCATTTCAGTTAAATTTGCTTGCGCATCCTTTAAAGGAAAACCTTCTGTAACAACCTTTGAAACTGCAGATATTAGAGCCCTTTTGCCGGCTATTAATAAGAATCTGCTCAAGTCATCCTCAACGCTTTCCGAGAAATACTCCAGCTCGTTCGCTCTTATGTTAGTGTCTATATTCATTTGAGTCGACTGCAGATTAAATAGAATCAGTCCTATGACTGGTATGATAAGGAGAGCTGCTATCACACTATAAAGTATACCTTTCATTTTTACACCCAGGCATTCACCCTAAAACTAAAAGGACCGTACATAAAAGGAACACCACCTACCCTGAAAGATTCTTTTGATATAACAGTTGCGCTTGCAAGTGAACCTAAGATTTGATTTAGCCTTGTCTCAGCATCATTTATAGCATCGGTTTCATTTTCAAATATTTTACCATAAGGCACTTGAGACGGTATCAAGAATGAATATTCTATGATAGATAATCTATTACGCATTAAAGCAGATATTGTTGTATTCAGATATCTACCGCCGTCTTTATCACCAACTCTAATTATGTTTATTTTATTGGTTTGAAAAAATTGAACTGGTATATAAGAAAATGTTCCTGGTGGGGTATCCGTATCCATAACCAAATGTGCTTCAACAGGTTCGCTATCATTTACCCATGTCCATATAAAGTTATATCCATTGTCATTTCCACCCCAGGACTGTGTACCTACCACTCTTGCTTTGAATATGTTTGTTGTAAATGGAAAAGTTAGATTAAGAACAGCATCTTTGCAAGAGCTGACATTATTTTTTGTTGTGCAATTCTTTTCGTTAGTTGTGAAATTTTCTATAGTGGTTATATCAATCTTTCCATATTCAATTCCATACCTCTCTTTGTCATGATAAACTGTTACGTTAGACTTCTCAGTTATGTAGCAGTAATAATCATTCGCGTGGCCTGCTGTGCCATTATTGGCAAACATACCTAGATATTGCCAATCTTTATCGGGTTCATGCCCTATAACTGTTGAATTGTTTGGAGGTCTTATATCAGCATAAATTCCTAATGTGTTGGTCATATTGTTGAAAACATTGTTTATTGTAACGTTTGTATTGAACCATGTGTTCAAAAGACTTCCCGCATCATTACGCTCTCTTATCAAGGTTCCAGTATCATTGAAAAATAATTCATAGGATCTATTCTTAACATTCTCTTCGCTGCCAACATTGCTGCATGCACCAACTGAAGCTCCTATCACTTTAAAGTCGTCTAAAAGTAACTTTTTGCTTGCCTGCGGAACTCTACCAGCCATATATCTTATGCACGTAGACGCAGATATGTAATCTGTTATATTTAATTCCTTGTATGTCCAAGGTGAAGAAGAGGTCGAGGAATTCCATATATTCACTAAAGTCGGAACTCCAGTTTCATTGATTAAAATAAATTGTTTCTCATCAATACCAGTACTTCCTATTATTTTAAAGTCGTCCAAATCACAATATTCACTTGTTGCAGAAGCTCTCCAGCAGTATATTCTGAAACAGGTATTAGATGAAATATTATTTGTTACATCTATTTCCTTGTTAGACCATGAGGCAGTTCCACTTCCAGAATTCCATAAATCTGTAAGAGTAGAAGAACCAGTTTTGTTAACTCTAATTAAAATATATTCATTGTTGTTACTATCTAAACTAGTTATAGACCAATCAAATTTTAGGTATGTTTTAGAATAGGAAGATAAATCTAGACATTTAGTTACATAAGCAGGTCCATCGTCGAGATCGCTACCTCTTAATTTTCTTGTTGAAGATGAATTAAGAGTACTTCCTCCACTTGAACCTCTCCAAACCCCTACACCATCTGTATCAGCCATTAAGCAATCATTCCAACCTTCAGTGCTTGCTCCAACGCAATTACTTCCTGTATCCCACCCATCAAACGTAGCATGGAAGAGCGTGGTGTTTACAGGAGAGCTTGTTGCAGTCTTATTATACCAGAAGGTCACATAAGCTTTTTGATAAGAAGATAAATCTAGACATTTAGTAATCCACGTAGAGTTGTCTGCGTTTACGTTATCTCCTTCGTGATATTTTGTGGATGATGCATTGTAAGAGGCTGTTCCGCTTGTAGCTCTCCAATAGGCCGAGGCATCAGCTGCTATGCAATCATTCCATCCTTCAGCGATTGCACCTGAACAGTTTGTTGTTGTGCTCCATCCTTCAAACGTAGCATGGAAAGTAGTTGTGTTTGCAGAAGGAGTCCATAGGCATTGTGGATTCGACTGACAGGCAGATTGACCTAAGCTGCTACAGTCTACAGGTTGTGGATATATTCTATACAATAAAACATTACGTAAAGGATTTGAAAAATTATATTTGTAATTAAGTGTTAGAAGTAAGAAGGCATTTATGTCTTTAACTTCGACATATGCTGTGACATTTTTTATTGGCATGTTTACATAGAATGGTATTATCTGATTTGCTGATGGTGCACCTCTAATCCAATCAGCACTAAAAACAGTTTCATTGGATCCAGATTCTATTTCAGAAGTGTTATATTTCATCTTTATATAACAGCCAGGGTGAAAGTGCCCCAAATCTATATCCGTTCTCCTGAAAGTTATGTTTATCGTATTCAGTCCTGGAACGATGTTATTTGTTATGTTAAATTCTCTAATTTGTCCAGCTAAGCTCGAGCCGTAAAAAACCTGATTTCCATTAATGGTTATGTTCGCATAGTCTGTATCAAAAGCCATTTGCATGTAAGCGTAACTTATGTTAGCATCAGTAGGCAGTGTAAAGTTTTTTCGAATTTCTGCCCACCTATCTGCTACGGTTGTGCTAGGAGCATAACCATTGTACCAATATCTATTAGCCGCTCCTAAGTTCTCTGTGTAACTACCCCACTCCAAATTTATTGGTATTGTTTTTATTATGGTTCTACTAATTTTTGTGGCCCATGCCCTTGCAACAAAACCTGACACAGGTTTGTACTTCTCATATCCAGAGATGATTCTTCCGGAAGATATTCTTGTTGAGGCATTTTCATAGTCTGGTCTTGTTGTATCTGAAGAATTGTAAACATCATCATTATCTATCATTATCTGATAGCCGATATTATAAGGTATGAAATTCTCTAGTATGTCTTTTGATATGTTTGCAGCTTGATCCCTTTTGCTAACGTTGGCCCAGAGAGCCCCGATAACATCTGCAGGTTTTTTGTCTAGGTCAGTCGCATCTAGTGTTTTATCTGCCAGATATTCGTTCAGCCTGGTTTGGTTGGCAACATCCCTAAGTCTTGAATTGTAAAGGACGTTCAGTATATCCTCTGATACTGAGTGCAGGCGTTGTGCTGTCAAGAAAGATGAGACTATCTCTGTTCTGAAAAAGGTTAGACCGCTTATTATAGCTATTATTATTCCAAAAGCTATTATTGCATCCAAAGTAAATATAATACCTTTCATGACCAAACAACAACTCCTATTAATGTTTTTGTTATATTACCGTTTAGATCTGTCAGACCGTACCTCTCGACGTAAAAAGCCTGAAGAGTGTTTTCATTGTTCTCCATACCAAAATCATAGGTGATGCTGTCATTTCTTAAAACCTGTCCGGTCTCATTCTTAAGTGAGATGTACAGTTCATAACCTCCAGCACCCAATAAACTTTTGGCAGCATAGTAGTCAATGTTTTTCAGTTCCTCGAACTTTGTTAGGTTTATTAGTCCTGAATCATAGAGCCCCAAAACCTTTACATTCGTGGAGTTCCAATACTGTGGATTCCCGCTGCTGGTTACTAAAAGATTTGCAATGTTATTAGCCTTGCTCTGTATGTCATTACGCATCGCATAATCAGAGATGTCGTTTTGAAGGCTGACATAAAAAATCCCGAATATGATCATTGCTGTTAAAAATACAGTTAGACCTATTATAAAATCTGATGAAAATATTTGGGCTTTCAAGTAATTCAACTGTTTGTAATTTCTATCTCCCCTTCATTGTTCCTTATCATGTTGGTCCCAGGTTCTGGTATTCCAGTAACATTTTCGGTAACGATAGCGGAAACCTTGTTTTCATTGCTACCCCACTTAACTTGAACAATCCTAAAATCCTTGTTTATATCAACATGATAATCTTCCACGTTTGCAATTTTTTCAGGAATATCAAACTCCCTATAGTAACCTTCTATCCTTGACGCAGTGTTTATTTCTGATGCTATGGTATCTGCAATCCTCTGCGCATCAGAATAAATCATGGTTTCTGTTATATCCTGATTTTTCAAACCGATAACCGTAATCATAAAAGTAAAGATAAGTAGCATTAGACCCACCAAAACAATAAATTCTGTTGAAACTTCAGCCTTCCGTAACATTAACATAGCTACCTTCCGCTATTACTTTTATATTCTTCGTTCCAGAGATCGTGGATATGGAACCTCTTAGTTCTGATTTCGATCTTGCAAAAATATCATTCACTCTTCCTGCTATTCTCACCTTCATTAAGATTGTCTTGTTTATGTCTCCGACGCTTATTGATTCAATTTCCTCAGGGATGTATATAGATAAGGTTATTTGAGAAGGTTTACCTTGAGTGCTAACAATGTTAGCTGCCTCTGCGATTTTGTTTACTGCAGTTATGACATTTGATATTCTTATGTCTTCTTGATTCCTAAGTGTTATTTCTCCGGCATATGTTGTCAGTATGAGTGCCATTAATAAAACTACTGAAAATATTAGAATATACTCAAAAGCCGTCTGTCCTTTCATGAATAAGAATTGTCAGAGCTCCAACAAAAAGATTACTTATAGTTAAAAATTAGTAATTATATATGATTTTTATGGCGAACATGTGGTTAGAGCTCAAAAAAGAAGTAGCTAAAGCATTGGAAGTTGATATAAATAATATAGAAGAGCCAGAGAAATACGGAGACTTTGCTTATGCCTGTTTCTCTTTAGCTAGCAAATTAAAAAAAAATCCAAAAGAAATCGCTTCTGATTTATCTAAGAAAATGAAAATAAAATTCATAGGAAAAATAGAAGCAACAGGACCATATGTAAACTTTTATGTTGATTGGTATGAATTAGGTCAAGAGCTTTTTAAAAATATTAATGAAAAATACGGTTCGTGCAAAGAAAAAGAAACTGTAATAATGGACGTGTTTCAGCCAAACCCTTTTAAACCGTTTCATATTGGTCATATAAGAAATGCTGTTCTTGGAGAAAGCATAAGAAGGATTCTAGAGTTCTGTGGCAAAAAAACCATAGCCGTTTCATATATGGGTGATGTTGGGACGCATGTTGCAAAATGGTTATGGTATTATAGCAAATTCTACAAAGGAGAAATTCCTAAAGAAAATGTAAGCAAGTGGGCCGGAGAAGTTTATGCCGAGGCAACAAGAAAGGTTGCTGAAAAAGAGGAATATGAAGAAGAGGTTAAGGAGATAAACAAGAAGTTAGATGGGAGAGATAAGGAAATAATGAAAACTTGGAAGAATATAAGGGATTTATGCCTGGAAGATTTTTGGAAAATAAAAGAAGAGCTAGGAGTTCATTTGGATGGTAATTTCTATGAGAGTGAGGTAGAGGAACCAGGAAGAAAAATAGTTCAAAAACTAATCAAAGAAGGAAAGGCTAAGACAAGCGAGGGTGCAATCGTTGTCGACTTGGAAAAATATGGCTTGGGAGTTTTCTTGCTCTTGAAGAGTGACGGGACTGCTTTATACTCAACAAAAGATCTGGGTTTGAATGAGTTGAAAAGAAAGAAATACAAATTCGACAAGTCCTTATTTATCGTAGCCACAGAACAAGAACTATACTTTAAACAACTGTTCAAGGCAATGGAATTGTTTGGAATACCTAGTTGGGAAAATAATTTTCACGTATCTTTTGGCCTGGTTGTTTTGAAAGAAGGAAAAATGTCTTCAAGGTACGGGACAGTTATTTTGTATGAGGATTTGAGAGATGAGATGATTAGGAAAGTAGGAGAGCTGCTAAAAGATACTGTTATAGAAAACAAGGAGGATGTTATAAGGAAGGTTGCTTTTTCAGCAATAAAGTTCCCTATGCTGAATATAGATAGTCATAAAACTATCACGTTTGATTGGGAACAGGCTCTAGATTTCGAGGGCAAGAGCGGACCATATCTGCAATACTCTTATGTTAGGGCGGTGAACATACTAAACAAGGCGAAAGTAAAGAGGTTTGATGCCTCTTTGCTTAAAGAGGATATAGAAATAAAACTGATTAAAAAAACCACAAAATTCCCAGATATAATTAAACAATCAGCAGACAAATATTCACCTAACATTCTATCAAATTATTTGTTTGAACTGGCTCAAGATTTCAATTCATTTTATCATTCTTCACCTGTTTTGAAAGCTGAAGAAGATTTGAAAAATGCTAGGTTGAAACTCGTAGAGTCGATAAAGATAGTTTTAGGTATTGGTTTAGAACTTTTAGGAATACCTATCCTAGAGAAGATGTAATCACGTGAAATTCAACAAAGACTGAACCTTTTCTAGAGAACTGAAAATATTATTAAGATTTATTCCAATTATAGGAACCTGAAAATTCTTTTTCTGCATCTCTTTTTCAATCTCCTCTATCAAAATTCCTTTGCCTGGAACATTCTTTTTACCGTTCAGTATTTGGTGAACCCCGCAGCTAGTAGATAGTTCCACGCCTAAAATTCCTATGACATCATAGCTGTTCCTAAGATACTTCTCCACCTGTTTTATAAGATCAGCAGATAACTTGTGGCAATGGGTTCTATATCCGTTTGTTTCAAAATGAGCCTTGGGCTTTATTGTTCTGTTAAAACCCTCAATATTATACTCCATCTGAGGACATGGTAATTGGACTATTCCTATTCCAGCAGAAGCAAACAACTCTAGCAAATCTTTGAAAGAACCAGCAAATCTCTCTCTACCGACGGCTCTGACGTTTTGGTTCAAAAGACAATGAGATACAAAAATAACTTTTTTACTGCGTTCCATATAATAATACAATATATCGTTTTGATTTTATATACTTACTTGTAAATAGTAGTAAAAGTATAAGTACATACGTCAGATAGCGATTTATATTTTAACTTTTTTGAAAATTCGATTTTTTAATATATATTAGTGCTGTTTTATACTTTTTTTAACATTAGGTTTTTTTAAAAGATTTTTAAAGTTTTGTATGTTACTATTAACTATAAAAAAAGAGTGAAAGAAATGGGTTTTCATAACGGTAGTAAAGGAGAAGAAAATGCTGAAGAGATTGTAAAACTTGGTTTGGAAGGCAAGGAATTAAACCAAAAGCAACGTGAAACATTTCTTGGAACAAACTTCACAGATGTAATGAGAACTGCAGCAAAAATTTTAGATATAGGCTATACAAATGAGCCTGTTGCTGTTGGTGGTAAACCTACTCTACCCGCTGCAATCCCAACCATAATTACAGCAATGATCAAAAAAGCACCAAGATTTTTTGATAGCAATGTTGGTGTCGGTATTTCTGTAGAAGTTTTTATGTACGAACATTCAAGACCCAAAGAAGTTAATATAAAAACAATCTCTCCTGGAGAGAAACTACGTCTAACAAAAGTTAAAGAAGCGTTTAACCTTAGAGTTGACAGAGATCTCCAGCACTCAAGAAAAATCGTTTTTTCTTCAGAAGATATGGATATTATAAGCGCTGCAGAAAATCTAGATCCTGAATCTAGAGAGATTTATCAACGTATAGGTCTTTCTAGACTTAATGCACTTTCAGACGCAGTTGAAAACAATGACGCTGATGCCAATGCATTCCTTAAAGTTTACAATCCTGAAGGTGGAACATTCTATGCTAAAGAGCCAGCAATTAAACTCCTTGAGAGAGGAGTAAAGGTTTGGGATTGGAACGGTGGAGAAAAATGTGGGGCTTTTGAAACAGCTGAACCTCTTCCAGACCATAAACAAAAACTCCAAAAACTCTTAAGCGATTCTGGAGATTTGAAAAGAATAAGCGAAAAAACTGCAGTCGATAAAAAAACTCTTGAAAGATTAGGAAGAGGAGATATTGAAGTAAGAATTAGCTATAAAGATCTAAAGTCTTTACAAAAACATTTTCAGGAGCAAACATATCAAGAATCTTCTATGCGCAGTCAAACTTTATTAGTTAAAGAAAGACCCTTTGTATACACAATTTCGAGAATATTTGCTGAGGGTGAGAAACAACAGGCAACTGAACCTCAGGTTCATACATTATTTTCCGGAGTTATACTACCTGATTGGCAAAAAGCTTATGATTTTTGGGATATTCATTTCTCAAACTTAAGAACTCCAGAAAGAAGGGTTACGCTAGATAGTCTTTTAAAATCGCCTAAATATTAGGCATTCTCTAATTTGCTCCACCAGAATTCAAAATTTTCTTTGAATGCGTCTACAAGAGACGGATTATTGAACACCATAAGTTCATAAGTATTTTCGCCTTCAATTCCAGGTTTACCACCTTCAATAAGGTTTATGCCTTTCTTAGACATCTTGACTGCTATATATGCACTCTTACCGTCAATTATTTGACCTCTTAACAAACCACTATAACCTTTCTTTACATTTATGCCTATTCTTTTTGCTAACTTAACATTTTTTTGAATATCCTTAGAATCAAGAGGATCAAAAACTATTGATCTGACCTTGACATCTCTTTTGATAGCCTTTCTAAGATATGGGGCTACTTCGGCAAGCCAGGAAAAATCTCCAGAAAATATAAGTATTTCCTTTGTTGCTTTTTCTCCCAGATCCTGCATGTTCTTTATAACATTTCTTCTTTTTTCTGTTGACCATATTGTAACAGTTTCATCTGGCAATTCTATAGGTTCGAATTCAGCAAGAACATTCTTGATGCTTTTTATGTTGCTCTCCAAAGATTTGATATTGTTTTCAAAGTCATCTTTCTTAATCTTTATTAAGCTGCTCAAGGCCTTTTCTGCAGATATTGGTCTGAATTTCTTTGGTCTGGTTTTACTGATAAGAACAAATCCTTTCTTCTTTAGTTCTGTCAAAGTATCATAAACTCTTGGTAGAGGTATGCTGCCAATTTCTGATATCTGATCTGCTGTTGATAATTTGAGCTTCAACAGAGTTATGTAAGCTCTGACTTCGTATTCTGTCAACCCAAACTCTCTTAAAAGACCTTGAACATTTTCCATTTTTTTACACCAAGTTAACTGTGTTACGGTTAAAAAAGTTGTATAATATTTACTAAAAAACTAATTTATTTAAAGCTTTGTTTTAAAAGCCAGAAATTCATAATTCATAGTATGAGGGGTATTATCAACAAAAGAATTTTAATCATTTTGATGATTTGTGTTTTTATAATCATAGCAACTTTGTTCATCTATTATTCTATAACGCCTTACGAGGAAGAACCTGTAGACATTTCTGATCAGATTGAAAATGGAACCAACGGAACTGCTGTTCCGTTTAAATTTCCCAGGATTGTATTTCCATGGACTCCAAAAAAACCTAGCGTAAGTGCTAGCAGCGGAGGAAGCTCAGGCAAAGGTGGATCAAGTAGCGGTAATGCAACTATCCCGAAGGTATACAAAAATTATACATTATTTATCAATTCTACGCATGCACTAGAGGTTTCTATAATTTACACCATTAATGATGTTATTTTCACAGAAACAAAATCACTGCCATTTTCTTTAAATGTTCAAGAAAACACTTATGCTTGCATATCAGAAACAACAAGGTCTGGTACGATAAGATGGCTGATGGAAGATGGAAATGATTGTCCATTTTCAGATTGTTCAGGAAAGTTGTATAGTTGCAATATTTTAATGGATAGAGATCATTCTATCACGCTTAGACAATATAGCTAGTGATTCTATGTCATTCAGATTTTTAGAAGGAATAGCAACAGCAGACATTGCAATAGAAGCAACAGGGAAAAATTTAGAAGAGGCGTTTGCTGAAGCAGCCTTGGCTATGTTTGAGGTTCAAGCCAATACAAAGAAAGTGAAAACCTCTATATCCAAGAGAGTTGAGATAAAATCAGAGGATAATAAATCTTTACTTTTCGATTGGTTATCCAAGTTGATTTATCTAAGGGACGTAGAAAGGATGTTCTTCAGCAAGTTTGAGGTTGAAATCAAAAAAATGAAAAATGGCTTTGAACTGAATGCAAAAATCTATGGAGAGAAAATAGATTATGAAAAGCATGAAATAAAAATAGAAGTAAAAGGGGTCTCTTACACTCAGATGGAAATAGAAGAAAAAGCAAATGAGTGCAAAATTGTATTTATCTTAGACGTCTAATTCTTTCCAAAAATAAGTTTTAGAGGTATACGATAATAATATCTTACACCATAACTTTTCGATTCACATTTTACAACTCTTCTAGTTTCTGGATTTTTAAATATACCGTCTAAATATTCCCACCTGACCCATGCTTCTAACCATTCTTCAGAATTTCTTTCTATTTTTCCATTTTCTTGCCTTGGAATTTTCACAAAAGCATAAATAGCTTTTTTATTTTTTTCATCTGCTTTCTGTTTTAAAGTTTCATGTTTTTCTACGTTGATAAGAACTCTTGCATTAGTAGGGCGACTCTTATCTTTTGATTGATGATATTGCCAACTTAAACAACTTTTTACTTCAAGAAGACAGTTTTCCAATTCAACATCATAACCTTTATTAATAACTGAAGTTCCACCATATCTTTCTGCAATTATTTTTTGAACTTTATTTCCTCTAGTACTGTTCCTACTTCCCACACTTTTCATATCTCATAAATTAATAAGAAAAAATTTAAACTTGAATTAACCTTTTACAACCCCAAGTGGTTTGAACCTGCAAACGATTCTACTTATTCCAGCTTTCTCACAAGTCTCAACAACTTCTGTTACGTTCTTGTATGCAAAATCAGCTTCCTCAGACAATGTCTCCAAACCAGCGCTTCTGACAACAATTCCTCTACTCTCTAATTCCTTTTTAACCTCTATTCCTTTCTTGGTTCTTATAGCCTCACTTCTAGACATGACTCTTCCTGCTCCGTGTGCAGTGCTAAAGAATGTCTCTTTGCTGGTTTCTGTTCCAGTCAATAGATAGGAATAGGTTCCCATAGAACCACCGATTATTACTGGTTGACCTATTTTTCTGTATACCTGAGATAAAGCAGGATGTAATGGTGGAAATCCTCTAGTCGCGCCTTTTCTATGAACCCATAATTTCACTTTCTTTCCATCGACTTCATGTTCTTCTATCTTAACAATGTTATGGCTAACATCATATACAAGCTCTAAGCCTAAATCTTCTGCACTTCTATTGAAGACCTTTTGAAAACTTTCTCTTACCCAATGAAGTATCATCTGTCTGTTAGCCAAAGAATAATTAACAGAAGCGCAAGCAGCCTTGAAGTAGTCTTGTGCCTCTTTGCTCTGAGCAGGAGCGCATGCTAACTCTCTGTCCGGAACCCTAATATTATACTTTCTCATAGCCTGCTCTAAAGTTCTTAAATAATCTGTTGCAACCTGGTGTCCTAATCCTCTAGAACCACAGTGTATCATGGCAGTTACTTGTCCTTCTTTTTCAATACCCATTGCCTTTGCTACATCTGGCAAGAATATCTTATCAACTCTCTGAACCTCTAAATAATGATTACCAGAACCCAGGGTTCCTATTTGTGGAGCACCTCTTTGCTTTGCTTCTCTAGAAACCTTAGAGGCATCAGCATCTTCCATCTTTCCATTATCTTCCATTCTTTCTAAATCCCTTTTCCAACCGTAACCATTTTTAACTGTCCATTCAGCTCCTGTTGTTAAAACTTCATCTAACTGGTTGAAATTCAATCTTATTTTTCCTTCAGATCCAACTCCGCTAGGGACATTTCTAAATATAGTTTCTATCAAATCTTTTATTTTTGGTTTCAACTCGTTCTCATTTATATTGGTTCTCAGCAATCTCACACCGCAAGAAATATCATAACCGACTCCTCCAGGAGATATTATACCGTTCTCAAAATCAAATGCTGCTACCCCGCCTATGCAAAAGCCATAGCCTTCATGAGCGTCCGGCAGTACTATTGATTTGTTTACTATGCCCTTCAGCTGTGCAGTATTAATGGCTTGCATTAAAGTTCTATCATGTTGTATCTTTTCTAACATTTTTTTTGTAGCATAGATTCTAACAGGAACCAGCATCTTGTCTGACTTTGGAATCTCCCAGACAAAATCATTTATCCTATTTATAATATTCATAATATCACTTTATTCTTCCATAATTTATAAATCTATAAAACGCAAAAACATTAATATTTGTACTTTTATAAGCTTCTCAGTACAATAAATATTGAGGTAATTTTTTTGCCAATAAGTACTGCTCCATATACAAGATCGTACAAACACAGTAGAAAAAGAGGTAGTGAGGGAACTGTTACATGCGGCTATTGTGGGAGAAAGCTTCCTAGATGGAAAGCTTTTACACAGTTCAAAGGTTTTAGGATATCTGATCCTGCTTTAAGAAGGGATATAAAGAGTTATAACGTTCACATGTTCAGCAGGAAAATATATGTCTGTCCAAGCTGTGCAAGATTCAGAAAAATCGTAAAACCTGGAAAAAGCGTGAGGAAAAAGCATCTCAATATTTAAAAGCTTTAAAGTTCTAATAATAAATGATTTTTATGAGGATAATAGATGTTAAACCAGTGGGAATGTCCGAAGCAAAGAAGATTATGACTAGTCGTGAAAAGAAAAAAGAGTTAAGCTATGAGCAGAAGATTGCTTTAGAGCATTTGAACAAATTCACGAAACTTAGTCCTGCTGATTCCGAGAAGTTTTTAGAAGAACTGTCTCAAGTTCTTAGAATGTCTTCTGAAACTATGGTTAAGATTCTCGACCTAGCACCTCAAAACCCTGACGAACTAAGGATGATATTTGCTAGAGAAAAATTTAGTCTAAAAGATGACGAGGTAAATAAAATCTTGGAAATAGTAAAGAAGTATTGTAAGTAGTGATTGTATGTTGTTTCTGAAAGATGAAAATGTTACAGTTTTAGATTTCCTGCCTAAGGGCCATGCAACCGGCAGACAGGAGCCTCTAGCCCAGGTTATAGGCTTGAAATACTTCTCTCTTTTGGAGGTTGTTGTTAAAGCAGGCGTTAATCTTAAACCTAGCGATACTGTTTATATCGGAGAATCAAAGAGAGACCAGATAGATCACATCAAGAGGAGAATAACTGTTAATGATTTATCCTCGTTTGCAAAATCTGAACTACCCTTTGTGGTTGAAAAATTGGTAAAGGAGAACGAACCAAGATTTGTCAACTTCTTTAATACTTCACAACCGATATCTACAAGACTGCACCAACTAGAGCTCTTGCCAGGGGTTGGTAAGAAGCATATGTGGGATATTATTGAAGAACGAAAGAAGGGTGAATTCAAGAGTTTTGAGGATATCAAGAAGAGAATAAAGCTAATGCCAGATCCAATGAGTTCTGTTATAAAAAGAGTAATGGAAGAATTGGAAAATGATGATGTTAGATTTAGATTGTTTGTAGCAGGACCTGTAAAGAGATTCTGATAGACTTTAAGGTCTCACATAGATTTAAATACTTTTACTACTGAACGATAGTTTTAAATATCTTTCTGTCTATATAATTATTACGAGTAAGTGATTATTATGTCAACTATGTTTCCGCAAGGTGAATTTGTGTTCAGAAAACTAAAACCTCAAAGACCCACTGTAATAAGAGAAAGGGACATTGTTAGAACCTGTTATTATTACAAGGGTACTAAGACTTGTCTAGGGCCATTGTGCTTTTGGATAAAGGTTGGGGTTTGTCCTATCTTTAATAAGATGAAGAATAAGAAAGTTCATTTCACAGCAAAGTAATTTTTTTATTTTATACAGATTATTTTAGTGATTTACAAAAATTCTCATAATCTGCATCAGTTTTTATTGCTGTTAGGCAGAAATGAGTTCTAGAGGCTTTAAAGCCTTTTTCTTTTAGTTTTTTCATAAAAACTTCAAATCTAGGAGTGTCAATTTTCAATTTTTTAGATATGACGTGTAAGTCATAGAAAAAAGGAGGCATTTCCGCCTCCTCTATTATTAATTTTAGCAATTTTTCTTCATCTTTTACAAACTTGAAATCTCTTTTTTTAATATCCTTTAAAACATTTTTACAGAACTTCTTATCGTTTATTTTTCCCAGATAGATCAAACCACAATTCATAAAAACATGATTTTTATCATCAAACTTTTCTATTTTTCCGAAATTTCTATCGCCGCAAACTTGACAATAATTCGCATATCCAAAATCTTCCAATAGCTTTGTTATCTTTCCTGCATGCTCTATTCTTCCAAAAACCTTGTAATAATGTTTTGTAGAAAAGGATAATACAGGTATGAAGGCTCTGTCATATCTTGCTAGGTTCAGCATTATGAATGTGATTAAAATTCTAACTCCTAGTTCATTGTAGAATTCTGTGTCAATAGACTTTATTCCATATTTTCTTAGAGTCGTTTTCGGATAGGTTCCAGATAGAGCTGCCTGATCTGTTGCTGTTACGCATAGGAAACCTTTATGATAGATCGACCTTGCAACAGAGTCTATGAAGATGTTAGGAGAACCAAAAGGATCCAAATCTATGACATTAAATACATTCTTTCTTAGGAATAAATTTGCGTCCTCCCAACTTGCTATGCATTTTTTGGAGAGTTTGTTTTCTTTTATGTTTTTCTTAATCAGTTTCACTGCCAAAGGATTTTTATCGTTCAGAGCAACTTTCTTTATACCTTTGATTTCCTTGGCATATCTCAAGCCTCTTACACCAGTTCCTGCTAGAGCATCGCATACTGTTATTCTTTCTTTGAACTCCTTTTGGAATGTTTCTATAGCTGCTACAGATATGTCCCTATTTAACTCGCCTTCAGGATTGTAGAATACAGAGGCATCATATATTCTACCTTCAGGAACAAACAAACTTATTTTACTTTCTTGTGTTTTCTTTAGTTTCATAAGATGAGTTGGCTTTCAATAAATAAAAAGTATTAACGAATTGTCGATTGTTACTATTATGTTTATAAACCTTTTACAGCAATTATTTACCTATGGTTGATTTTAAACAATTTCTAGCAGAGAAAAAACCAATTATATGGGAAGAGGTTCAGAAATATTTGTTGAAAAATGCTCCATATGGATTTGTTGATGTAGTTAATGATTATCCTATACGCCAGGGTAAATATGGAAGGGGCGGTCTAATCTTGCTGTCATGCGAAGGTTTTGATGGCGACATCAAAAAAGCAGTTAGAACAGCAGCTGCTATGCAAATGTCAGAAGATTGGCTATTGGTTCATGATGATTGGGAAGACAATTCTGATGAAAGGAGAGGAAAACCGGCTTTGCATAAAATTTATGGTGATTATTTTGCGGTAAATGCAGGAAACATGATGCATATAATAATGTGGAAGATATTGATAGATAACAGGCAAGTTCTCGACGAGAAAACTACATTCAGGGTTTTGAAAGAATTTGTAAGAGTCCTTGAGACAACTGCAATAGGTCAACATATAGAAATGTATACCACGTTCAAGAGGAATTTAGAAGGGCTAACAGATAAAGACTATGAAGACATAGTTTTTGGAAAAACATGTTGGTATACCATAAACGGACCTCTAAGGCTAGGAGCAATAATAGCTGGGCAGAGTGATGAAGTCCTTGAAAAAATCAGCGAGTTTGCTATTCCAATGGGCAAGGGATTCCAGGTAAGAGATGACTTGCTAAATGTCATAGGTGAAGGTTCGGTATACGGAAAGGAAATAGGTGGAGACATTTTTGAAGGCAAGAGAACACTTATGCTGATACATCTTATAAATAACACTAAAGGAAAGGACCACGAAAATGTCATTAAGATAATGAAAAAGGAAAGAAAAGACAAGACAGCAGATGAAGTGCAGTACATTATTGATATGATGAAGAAGTATGGCTCTATAGCTTATGCTGAGAAGAAGGCAGAAGAGTTTGCAAATGAGGCGAAAGAGAAATTTCATAAAAACTTCCCTAACATGAAAAATAAAGAGACCTTTGAATCAGCGATAGATTTCTTTGTAGTGAAAAGAAAGATTTAGTTTTAATTCTTTTATAACTAAAATATTTTTAGGTAAAAGGAGATAATATGAGCTTTAGAAGTTTTATCAATAAATTAGAAGAAGAAAATGAACTAATTAAAATTAACAGAGAAGTTTCTACAGAATTTGAAATTGCTAACATATTAGCTGCATTGGACGGTAAGGTCGTTTTATTTAATAACGTTAAGAATTCAACTTTTCCTGTTATAGGAAACACAGTTTCTTCTAGAGACTTGGTGGCATCTGCTTTAGGAATTAAAAAAGAACAGTTATTGGAAAAATTAAGTTGGGCTATTGAGAATCTGAAAGAACTTCAATTGTATGAAAAAGGTCCTTGCCAAGAAATAGTCGAAAACAGTGTTGATTTAACCAAGCTACCAATTCTGAAATACATGCCAAAGGATGGTGGAAAATACATTGCATCAGCAGTTTGCATAATAAAGGATCCTGAAACAGGAATAAGAAACTCCTGTTTCCACAGACTAATGCTTCTGGATAAAAATCATTTTGCTGCAAGAATAGTTGAAAATAGAGGGACAGATACTGCTTTGAGAAAGACTGGTGAATTAGACATAGCAATATGTATAGGAAATTCTGTACCAGTTTTGCTTGCAGGAGCTACATCCTTGCCTATAGGAACAGATGAATTAAAAATGGCAAGCGCTTTGGAAGAGACGAAACTTGTTAAATGCAAAACCATAGATTTAGAAGTTCCTGCAGACTCGGAAATTATTCTTGAAGGAAGAATAACTAAAGAAAGAGTTAAAGAAGGTCCATTCTTAGATTTAACGGAAACATATGATAGGATTAGAGAGCAACCAGTAATAGAAATCAAAAAAATAACCCATAGAAAAGATGCCATATTTCATGCTTTATTGCCTGGCAAAGGAGAACACAAACTTCTAATGGGTATGCCGAGAGAGCCTACTATTTTTAATGAGGTGAATAAAGTTTGCAAATGTAAAAATGTTTTGATAACTCCAGGAGGAACGTCTTGGTTGCATGCTATAGTACAAATAAAAAAAGAAAAAGAAGATGACGGTAAAAAAGCAATAGAAGCTGCTTTCAAAGGTCATGGTTCTTTGAAACATTGCTTGGTTGTTGATGAAGACATAAACATTTATGATTCAGATGAGATTGAGTGGGCAATTGCTACAAGAGTTCAAGCTGATAAAAACGTAATAATCTTAAAGGATCAACCAGGGTCTTCTCTAGATCCTTCTGCTTATCAAGAAGCAGGTAAAAAAGCTTTAACTGCAAAAGCTGGTATTGATGCAACCATACCTTTTGGTAAGACAGATAAAGGATTTGCAAAGGAAAAATATAAGGAAGTCGACGTGAAAGAATATTTGTGATAATATGGAACTTACTAAAGAAGAAGAAGAAATGTTTGTAGGTGAAAAAGGAGATGGAGTACAGAAAGCAATGGAGATAGTTGTTGCTCTAGGAAAAATCTATAACGCGGAAAAGCTTGTAATGGTCAACAGTGTTCAGGTTTCTGGAGTTAGCTATAAAAATCTGGGAGATGCTGGCATAGAATTTTTAGAAGAATGGGCAAGGAAAGGCGGAAGAGTTTCTGTTAGAACAACCTTGAATCCCGCCGGAATGGATCTTGAAAATTGGAAGAGATTAGGTTTCAAAGAAGATTTTGCCCAGAAACAACTAAAAGTGATTGACGCTTTCAAGAAAATGGGAATAACACCGATTTGTTCTTGTACCCCTTATCTAATAGGAAACCTACCAAAATTTGGAGAACATATTGCTTGGGGTGAATCATCTGCAGTTGCTTTTGCCAATTCTGTTATCGGAGCTAGATCTAACAGGGAAGGAGGTCCTTCTGCTTTGGCAGCTGCTATCATAGGAAGAACAGCTTGCTATGGCTTTCATTTGAATGAGAATCGTAAGGCAGATTTTGTTTTCAATGTTAATTGCGAAGTTAAAGACTTTTCAGATTTTGGAGCTCTTGGAAACATTATTGGAAGGACGGTAAAGAATAAGGTTCCATACATAATCGGAATTAAAAATTATAATCAAGATGATTTAAAAGTTCTAGGAGCGTCAATGGCTGCAAGTGGAGCTGTTGCTCTATTTCACATAGAAAATATTACTCCAGAAGCTAGGACAAAAAATATGATAAAAGATTCTGCTGAAAAAATTAAAATAGATTCTTTAGACGATGGATATAATTCTTTGAACTCGAATGTGAATGAAATAGATTTTGTAAGCATAGGTTGCCCTCATGCTTCTGTAGATGAATTGAAAAGAATAGCAGAGCTTGTTAAAGACAAAAAATTGAAAGCAGAGTTGTGGGTAACTACTTCTAAATACACTAGTGAAAAAGCAAAAGACTATGTTAAAATAATAGAACAGAGTGGAGGAAAGGTTTTGAATGATACTTGTTTGGTTGTTGCACCTGTTGAAGATTTTGGTTTTAAGAATCTAGCTACTAACTCTGGTAAGGCTGCTTTCTACGCGCCTTCTTATTCAAAACTAAACGTTAGGTTCGGTTCACTTGAAAAATGTATTAATGCTGCAATAAGAGGTAGATGGGAATGAAACTCGAAGGAAGAATTATAAAATTTGGAAATGTAGAAGGAGAAGCTATTGTTTCTACTGAGCCTATAGGGTTTCTTGGAGGTGTTGACCCAGAAACAGGAGTAATTATTGAAAAAGGACATCCTTTGGAAGGAAAGAGCATTAAAGGAAAAATTTTAGTTTTTCCAACAGGTAAAGGATCCACGGTAGGTTCTTATATTCTGTATAAGATGAAGAGGAAAAACACAGCTCCAATTGGAATAATAAATGAGGATTGTGAACCAATAACAGCTGTTGGCGTAATAATATCTGATATACCTTGTGTTGATAAGATTGAAATAAATAAGATAAAAAATGGAGATAGAATTATAATAAGGGGAGAAAAGGTTGTTGTTGAATGAAAGATTTGATAATATTAAAGATAGGCGGGTCTGTAATAACGGATAAATTCAGCAGTACGCCAAAAACTAATTTGGATGTTATGAAAAGAGTTTCTAAAGAAATAGCTTCAGCTTACAATAAAGAAAAAATGTCTTTGATTATAATACACGGAGCAGGTTCTTATGGACATCAAATTGTCAATAAAACAAAAATAGGAGAAGGAATAAAAAATAATGAGCAGTTAAAGGCATTTGCAGAAACTCAAAGATTACAAAACGAGTTGAATTGCATATTTACTAAATATCTTATTGAAGAGGGTTTGCCCACAATACCCTGTCAGGCATCATCTTTTGCTGTTACGGATTCTGGAAGGATAGTTAAAATGGATTTGTCTGTAATAGAAGGTTTGGTAAAAATAGGAATGGTTCCTGTTCTTTACGGAGTTCCTGCCTATGATCAAACGCAAAAATGTTCCATTTTATCTGGAGATCAGATTGCTCCATACCTAGCTGTTAAATTGAATGCTAAGAAAATAATACATGGAACTAATGTTGACGGAGTTTTTACTTCTGATCCAAATAAAAACCCTGATGCTAAACTAATAACTGAGATAAATTCTAAAAACATTAATCAAGTTAAAGAATGGCTGACAGGTTCTACAGCAACAGATGTAACGGGCGGTATGTTTGGAAAAGTTTCTGAGTTGCTTAAAATTGGTATCGAGTCTCATCTTGTGAATGCTTTGGTGGGTGGCAACATAACTAGAGCGTTTAAAAGAGAGAAAATAGGAACTATAATAAGGATTTAATATGTCAATAGAACAGAGAAAAAAAGATCATCTTAAGATTTGTCTAGAGAATGATGTTGAGACTAATAAGACGGATTTTAAAGATATAATACTGATTAATGATTCTTTACCAGAACTGAATCTGAAAGAAGTAGACACATCAACAAAATTCTTTGGAAAGAAACTCAACATACCTTTGACAATGGCTGCGATAACTGGCGGTACAGAAGAAGCAAAGCAGATAAACAAGGAATTGGCAGAAATAGCAGAGAAAAAAGGCATAGGTTTTTCACTAGGTTCCCAGAGAGCAATGATAGAAAATCCGAAATTAAAAGAAACTTATTACATAAGGGATATTGCTCCAAAAGTCCTGTTGCTCGGTAACATAGGGATAAACCAATTGGGCAAGTTCAATAAAAAACAAATTGAAAATGCTTTAGAATATGTAGGCGCAGATGCATTATGCGTTCATATCAATCCTGCTCAGGAACTGTTTCAGAAAGCAGGTGATTCTGATTTTAGAGGTTCGATAGCTTCTTTGAAGAAGTTGTGTAAAGAATTAAAATATCCTGTGATTGCAAAGGAGGTTGGTTTTGGAATTAGCAGAGAGGTTTCGTTGAAACTAAAGGATGCTGGTGTCAAAGCAATAGATGTTGGTGGATTTGGAGGATCTAATTGGATAGTTGTTGACGGATTGATATCTGAAAGAGATTTTTCAAATTTTGTTGACTGGGGAATACCTACACCCATATCAATAATGGAATCTAAGGTCGGCTTACCGATTATAGCAACTGGTGGAGTTCGTTCTGGTTTAGATATAGCGAAATCTATTGCCTTGGGAGCAGACATATGCGGTATCGCTTTACCATTCTTAAGGATTCTAAAGAAAGAAGGCAAAGAGGCCGTTGAAAAATATATTGACAAACTGCAAGAAGAACTGAGAATAGCAATGGTTCTAACAGGCTCTAAGAACATAGAAGAACTAAAGAAAGCGAAATATGTTCTGATTGGTAATACAAAAGATTGGGTCGAGCAGAGAAAATTAGCTTAAATCTTTTTCTGTCTTTAGTTTAATTATGAAGATTTTTGAAGCAGATGTTGCTGCAAATGCATTTTTATTAGGAGAACATTCAGTTGTTTATGGATACCCTGCATTGGTTACATCTGTTGATATGAGAACAAAATGTTCCTTGCATGGTAGAGAAGATGACAGGGTAATAGTAAACTCTGCAGATTATGGAACAATCAATCAACGCATCAGAGAAATAACTTCTAGAGGTTATGGTGTTGAAGACCTTAAAAAAGATGAAATGAATTTAACCAGACTGTTAATAAAAACAGTTGAAGAAGAATTTGGACTTCCTTCGGGATTTAATATGGAAGTAGACACACAAATTCCTAAAACATGCAAAGGTCTAAGCAGATCCGGGTCAATTCTCTGCTCAGCATTTAATGTTTTAACTTCATTTTGTGGCGTGCCTGTAAAAAAAGAAGATTATTTTAAATACCTTTTACCTCTTCAAGAAGTGATGCATGGAGGTAAGGCCTCGGGAGTAGAGCTTCATTCGCATGTTTATGGAGGAGTTCATAAAGTTAAAAAAGATGGGACCAGAGAAAAAATAGCAAATCCTGGATTTGATATTGTCATTGGAGATACTGGTGTTGAATCAAAAACATCTGAAACAGTTGAGTATGTAAGAAGAGGTTGGGAAAGAGATGAAGTATCTTTTGAAAGAGTTTTCCAGAAAATAGGAAACATTGTTGAAAAAGGTGTTATAACATTAAAATCATCAGATGCTAAAAAGCTAGGAAAATTGATGAATGGAGATCACGAAATTCTTGCAAGAGGTTTGGGAGTTTCTCATCCTAAACTTAATGAATTAGTTGATGTTTCAAGAGAAGCCGGTGCTTTGGGAGCAAAACTAACTGGTGGCGGAAGAGGTGGTGCTATGATTGCTCTTGTAGATGAGCTTCATAAAGAAATTGTAGCCAATGCTATTCGTAGAGTCGGTGGAAAACCCTATATAACTAAAATGGGAACTCAAGGATTGCTTGAAAGAGTTATAGAATAAATATTTAAACCTAAATTCTGCTTTCGTCAATCATCTTATTTTTAAAAATGTCGTAGTTAGGTTTATATTCTAACGACATAATAATTTGATTACTTTTTTAGTGATGAAATGAGATCAGATGTGGCTATAGTCGGTGCTGACAGAACAGCATTTGGAGAACTTTATGAAAGAGAACCTTTGGCACTTATTGAAGAAGCTTTTCTAAATGTTTCAAAAAATTGTGGAATCTATAAAGAAGGCGGGGTAAGCAGAAAAGATTTGGAAGGATGTTTTTTATCAACATATTTTCTACAGCAAACAAATAAGATCGGAAGTCCTGATGGATTTGTCTCAGAAAAAATGGGTATACATGTCCCTATACAGATTTCGAGATCCTTTAGTTCTGCCTTATCATGTGCATATGATGCAATAAAATCAGGAAAACATAATCTTGTTCTTGTTGGCGGAGTAGAAAAAATGACAGATAGATTGGGCAAAATCAGAGATGATATAATGCTTCTAGAAGATCCTTCAAGTTATTATGCAGGAGCTACACCGGAAACAAATCATGAATTGATGTTAAGGGAATATGTTAAGAAATACGGAATTCAGGGAGAACCTCTTCAAAGTTTTAATAGAACTCTAGCTCAGATAGCTGTTAAGAACCATAGAAATGCTACAAAAAATCCCAAAGCCCAATATCAAAAAGAAATAAATGTTGATAGTGTTTTAAGAGCAAGAGGTAGGAGATACTTGGGAACTTTTGATTTCGCACCAGTTTCCGATGGTGCTTCAGCTGTTTTATTAGCATCTTCAAAGGTTGCTTCAAATTACACGGACAAACCAGTTTATATTGTCGGCTTGGCTAATGCTACAGATTTTTTGAGTCATCAGGCTAGGAAAGACAGAGAAAGATTTTTAGCAACAAGATTAGCAATGCAAGATGCTTTGAAAATGGCAGGTGTAGGAAAAGAACAGATAGGCCTACTTGAAGTTCACGATCAATCAACATTTACTGAAATGATTTCTTTAGAAGATTTAGGTTTTGCAGAAGATGGAAAAGGTTGGACTGAAATCAGAGGTAGTCTGGAAAATAATAAGCCTTTTTATGAGATAGGGGGAAGACCTGTTTACGTTAACACCAATGGAGGTCTCAAGGCTGATGGCAACCCATTCGGAGCTACTGGCGGAGCTCAGTTTTGTGAAGTTTTTCAACAGCTTAGAGGTGAGGCCGGAGAAAGGCAGATAAAAGAATTAAAAAACGGTTTGGTTCAAGAGGTTGAAGGATTTGGAATAAAGGCTGATGTTACTATTTTAGGTGTTGAATAATGGCTAGCGAACCGATTGAAAAAAGAGTTTCGTATGTTTCAGATAAGCTGAGAGGGAGTCAGTGTAATTGCTGCGGTATGAAATATGAAACTCCAGTTGACTATTGTGTAGAATGTGGCAGAGAAAGTTTTGGAAAAATGCGTGATATAAATTTTTTCTTTGAAAAAGGAAAAATAGAAGTTTGTGCACTGGTTGAAGAACCAACCAATAGATTCGTAAAACTAGGACCTTTTTTACATGGAACAGTTGATTTTGGAGATAGCGTGAGATTTCCAGCAAGAATAACAGACATGTTTGTAGACACTAAAAACATAGACCCCTCATTGTTTGAAGGAAGAGAAGTTGTTCCGAGATTTAGAAAAAGACATGCTGTAGGAAAAAGCGAAATAGTTCCTTATACAGCCTTAACATTTACACTTGCAGATGAATATTATCCTTTCCAGAAACATGAAATAACTACCCCTAAAAAAGAATATGAAGATGCAGGCATAGTTGGTTTTGGTGTTTACACTTCCAGGTTTAGAATCAAAGAGCCAGGCCTTGAAAGATCTGTTCCTTTTTTGGATGAAGATGCTGTGACAGCAGCAGTTGAAGCAGCAAAATTATCTTTAATACAAACTGGAGTCGATAACACTAAAGTCAGAAAAGTTTATGTCGGTTCGGAGTCGAATCCATATGCAGTAAAGCCTATAGCATCAAAAGTTGTTCAGGTAGCAGATCTTGGAGAAGAGGAAAGCGGCGGTCTGAGATCAGTTGATGCAGTAGATACAGAGTTCGCATGCAAAGCTGCTACTGGTATGTTCAAAGATGCTGTTGGAGTCGTCCCACTTGAAAAAAAATTTGGTAAAAATGATGGACCAAATTATACGATGGTTATAGGAACCGATAACTCTCAGGCTGCACCACGTGACGAGCCCGGAGGAGAGCTTGATAATTTTGTAGGTTATGGTGCTTCTGCATTTTTGTTTGGAAATAATGATGTCATTGCTAGAATAGAAGGTTGGCATTCTTGTACCTCTGATACCCCTGATTTTTGGAGAAGAGATCGCGAGGCATTTCCAAGTCATGGAGGAAGATTTACTGGTGATCCGGCTTATTTCAAACATGAAAGAAAAGCTGCTCAAAAATTAATGAGCAAGCTAAATCTCAAACCTCAAGATATAAAATACTTCATTGCTCATCAGCCTAACCCAAAGTTTCCTGTTCTTATAGCAAGAGAACTTGGATTTAAAGAAGAACAGTTTTCTACTGGCCTAAAAGTTCTAAAGTTTGGCAACACTTATTCCAACGCTTGTCTAGTAGGGCTTGCTGCTGTTCTAGAGGTCGCAAAACCTGAAGAAAGAATATTAATGGCAACCTATGGTTCTGGGGCAGGAAGTGATGCATACTCCTTTGTTACAACGCCGCAAGTAAATGATATTAAAGGCAAACAAAAGTTTACAGTGCAACATCAATCAGAAAATCCATTCTTACAATTCGTAGATTACAACACTTACAGAAGATTAAAGCTTGGTATATAATATTCTGATGTTTTTTATGACAGAAGAATTAGTAGAGAGATTATTAAAAAAAGAAATCAAACCTCGCTATGTTGAAGACTTTGTGAATGGAGATAGAAATTTGGGCGTTAGCAATTTAACATTCTAAATCAGTTTAAATATTTCTCTAAATAATTATTCTCTGATACTTATGATTAGACAACCGATTGTTGTTACAGTAGGTCACTCGGACCATGGAAAAACGACTTTGTTAGACCGCATCAGAGGCACTGCTGTTACCAAAATGGAGCCAGGTCTTCTAACACAGCATGTCGGAGCTAGTTACATTCCTATAGAGACGATAAAGGAAACTTGCGGTGAATTGTTAGACAGGTTCAAAATAAAGATGGAAATACCAGGTCTGTTATTCATAGACACACCGGGTCATGCTGCCTTCATATCAATAAGAAGAAGAGGTTCGTCTATAGCAGACCTAGCTATACTTGTTATTGATATAACCGAAGGAGTGCAAGAGCAAACAGATGAGTCAATAAGAATTTTAAAAGAGTTTAAAACACCTTTTCTCATAGCTGCTACTAAAGTAGATAGAATAGAAGGATGGATTCAGACAGGCGATAAATGTTTCCTAGACAGTTTTAACAAGCAGCCTGATTGGGTTAAACAAAAATTTGACGAGAAATTCTACAAGATTGTTGGTCAATTGTCTGAAAGAGGTTTTGAATCTGAAAGATTTGATAGAATAACAGATTTTAAGAAAACAGTTGCTATAGTTCCTTGTTCTGGAATAACAGGTGAAGGCATACCAGACTTATTAGTAATGTTGGCTGGGCTTGCTCAAGCATTCCTTAAGGAACAGTTAGAAGTTTCAAAGGGAATCGGCAAAGGTTCGATACTAGAGGTAAAGGAAGTAAGAGGTTTGGGGACAACCTTAGACGTTATACTGTATGACGGAGAAATAAAAAAGGGAGACTGGATAATAATCGGCGGAAAGGAACCGATTGTTACAAGAATCAAAGCATTATTGAAACCGAGACCATTGAAAGAAATAAGAGTTGAAAAACAATTTGAAAACATTGATTATGTTTCTGCTGCTTCTGGAGTAAAGATATCAGCACCTGGTTTGGATAATGTGATTTCTGGGAGTCCAATAGCATTCGTTTCTGATGAAAAGAAAATAGAAGAAGTTAAAAAAGAATTACAGGCTGGAATAGAGGAAATAGTGTTTGAAAAAACAGGAGAGGGTATAATCCTTAAGGCAGACAGCCTCGGGAGCCTTGAGGCATTGATAGGAATATTCAAAGATAAGGTTCCAATTAAAAAAGCTGAGACAGGTAAGGTCTTGAGAAATGATATTGTTGAGATAGAGGCAGTTAAAGACAGATTGAAAAGAATAATAATTGCTTTTAATGTTGATATCGATGAACTAGCGGCAAAGGAAGCTAAAGACAAATCGATAAATGTTCTTCAAAATAATGTTATCTACCAGCTCATAGAAGGATATGATAAATTTATAGAGGCTGAGAAAGAAAAAATCAGATTAGAAAAACTTGAGACCATAATAATGCCTGCTAAGATAAGGATTCTTCCTGGTCATGTGTTCAGAGCATCCAAACCAGCTATTGTTGGAGTGGAAGTTCTAGCAGGCACGATAATGAGTGGCTACAAACTGAAAAAGGATGACAAGGAGATAGGTGAGATTAAGGCAATCGAATCAGAAGGGGCGTCTGTTGGAAAGGCTTCTAGAGGAGAGAAGGTTGCTATTTCTATCGAAGGTCCTACCGTTGGCAGGCAGATAGAAGAGGGAGACGAACTTACGACCATAATTAATGAACAAACTTTGAAGGTTCTACAGGAATTGAAGATGGATGGAGAAATAGAATTAGCCAAGGAGATAGGGTTTTAAATCTTTAATTTTTTAATTCAATAAAATGCAAATCAAGAAGACAAAAAAGGCTCTTTTTAATATAGTAACAAGAGAAGGAAAAGAAGTGTCAACTTATAATGTTCTTAAAAAAACATATGGGAATAGAATACTTTCTATAGAATATACTTTAGGCTGTACCTCCCAAATAGCACTAAGATTAATGTGCGAAGATTTAGCAGCAGAACGTCGTTATATAGCAACACTTACAGGTTTTAATCCTGGTGTGCAGTCTCTTTCAGATGAAATTAAATAACTAAAATATTCTAAAACCAAGAATCAATAGAATCATTATCAAAACTGGTTGATGAAGCAAATAAATGATCAACGAATTTCTACCCAAAATATCTAAATATTTTACGAGAAAATTACTTGAAAAATCTTTGATCTCGAATCTCCTTTCTCCATTCTTATACAGAATGTTTCCAAAGAATATTCCCAGTAGGGTGACCCCGAACCATGGTAATATCGGGAAATAATCGAACGTAAAAAAGTTTTCTGGAATGAATCCCAACCATAGTAAACAGGAGCAATCAATAGTAAAATTCTGTATATACAATCCTAGAGCAATCAATAATAGACCTAGGAAAAGATTCAATCTCTTAAATCTCAAGAAGAATTGTCCAAATATTATGGAGAATCCGATGAAATGAAGTATTCCAAAGACTACGAATGCTTGAGGAAATGCTAGAAACGTGATAGCGGTTATCAGAATACCATAGCCAAATATTTTCAAACCTCTAAAAGATAATTTCTTATAGATTCCTCTCCTAGAATTATTTTTTTTCTGGTTATAGTATAATGTGAGAGACAGACCGGCTAGAAAAATGAATGTTCCTCCTATGAATCTAGGAAAAACGTACCAGTACAAGAGGTTGTTGCCAAAGGAATAAATGTTTAGATATTTGATGGCAAACGAATAGTTGAATATTATCATCAGTATGACAGCTATTCCGCGAAAAAGATCTATCTCCCAAAATCTTTTCATCTGATCACTTTTATAGGCACGCCTTCCACTGTCGAAAATGGTTTCACATCTCTGTTAACAAAAGAACATGCAGAAACAGTAGAGTTATCTCCAATAGTGACTCCAGCAATTATAGTTGAATTTATTCCTATCATGACACTTTTACCAATCTTGACCTTTCCTATTCTCCATTGGTCAACAAGAAACTCATGAGCGATTATAGTAACATTCTGACCAATTATTGTATTATCTCCAATTTCTATTAATTCTGGAAAGAAAATGTCAAGCATAGCTCCCAATCCTATTGAGACGTCTTTTCCAATTTTCACTCCTAAGTTTCTATACAAAACTACCTTCAAAGCCAGAGATGGAATATATTTGCATAAACTAACTATGATAAAATTCCAGGCAATTCTTAAAGGATTCTTAACTTTATACCATAGTTTCAAGGAATTGCCTTTGCTCAAATAATTAAAGTATTGCAAATCTCTAGGACCTTTCTTTAAAGCCATATAATCTTATTTGTTTATTATTAATAATAATTATGTATTTTTACCCTGACACAGACGATAAGATTACGCAAAATTTAATTAGGTATAAAGAGCCCTATAAAGGTTACTGGAAGAAATCTGAAGAATATATGCTTTCTCTTGCTGAAGAAATATTCAAAAGCAGCAAATATGAAAGATTATTTGATTTAGGTGCTGGCAAAGGAAGACTTTTAATCAGATTTTCAAAATATTTTAATAAAATCATAGCTATGGAACCAGACAAGAAAAGACTTAAAGCGGCAAAAGAAAACGTTAAAAAAGAAGGTTTAAAAAACATAGTATTTATACAAAAATCCTTCTTAAATTCAAAATTACCAAAAAGTTATTTTGACGTGGTTGTTTGTAGCCATTTGATTCAGCATATCAACACTAAAGATATAAAACCTACTCTCGATAGAATATATGAAATACTAAAAAATAACGGAATTTTAATTCTTGCAACGAATCACTCAAATAATGATGCTTTTTTCAAATCATTTTCAGATGGAAACACTGTTTCAGAACATGAAATTTCAGAAAATGAATTCAACAGTTTGATAGCAAACAAACAAAATATTTTACCTATTCATTTCTTTTCAATAAAAACTTTGAAAAAAGAACTGAAAAAATTCTCTATAAATAAACTTAAAGTTTTCCATGATTTATACCCAGAGAATTTTCTGGACAAGGTTATTTTTAGAGACTGTATCATAAATCTATTTTTCTTAAAGAAATTTTTTGGTAGGGATATTTTTATAATAGCAAGAAAAGAATAAATCAATCATGAGATTTTGGGTTGGAATAATACCTCCAAAGAAGATTTATAAAAAGATAATTAAATTGCAGAAGAATATATCAGAAAAATATAGCACTTATCATGCTATTGAAAGCAGAATAGGACCACACATAACACTAACATATCAGGAAAATGTTAAAAGTAAAAACTTAAAGAAAATTGAGAAAACAATTGATAAAATTTCTAAAGAGACAATGCCTTTTGAAATTAAGGTAAAGGGCATTGGTAGGTTTAACAAATTTAATGTGATTTATGCTAGGTCATTAAAAACAAAAGAGTTAATCAATCTTCAAAAAAAGATATCTTTTTCTATTAATAGGTTCGGAAGAACAAGGGCGCTTAGAAAATATACCCCTCATATAACCCTAATCGATGTGGATATAGCAAGAGAAAATTTCAAAAGAGCTTTCAAGGAAATTGATAAGAATATATTCTATGAGTTCACTGTAGACAGAATATACGTTGGTAAATCAAGAGCAAGAATAAAGGTTTACAAGAGCTTTAAACTAAAGTTTTAAATGCTTATTACTTTTTATTTCATTTCTGCACTTTCTACGCTCTTGTGTTAATAGTCAGTTCTAGATTACTTAAATCCTAGTTTTTATATATAATAATATGATATTTTTTAAGAAAAGTAAACCGATTTATTCACTTAATCCTGTTGAAGTTAAAGCAGAAAATGGTGAGAAAAGATGGTTTATATTAATGCGTGATGAGAAAACAGGAGGATATAAGGTTCCAATAAAATCATTAAATTCTCTAGAAATGCATGATAAGAAAAAGGGTGAAATTGAAACCTTAGCATTCAAGGATTGGAAAGATGTAAAAAATTTGTTTGATGAACAAAGTAGAAAAGTTATTGAAGAGAATCTTAAGAATTTCAAGTCAGTTGACATATAGTACATTTTTTATATATATCTAATAGGGACCCATATTAGCGAAAGTGCTGAACCAAAAGTAGCCCTGGTAAGTTTTAAATAGTTTCCTTATAATTATTAAACAACCCGGATATGTGCCTAATAAGCAAAAACTGGGGGTGAGAAAATATGGCATTCAGAATAGTAATAAGCGAACCGAAATCTAAAAAAGCTTGGCAAGTAGAAAAAGAAGCACCTTCTTTAATTGGAAAGAAGATTGGAGAAAATTTTGATGGTTCTTTGATAGGGTTATCAGGCTTTACTCTGCAAATAACAGGTGGAAGTGACAAGGAAGGCTTTCCTATGAGACCAGATCTACCAGGAGTTCTAAGAAAAAAAGTTCTTTTAACGAAGGGAGTTGGTTTCAGCGGTACAAAGAAGATAAGGAAAGTCAAATACAAAGTGCATGGAATGAGAAAAAGAAAATATGTCAGAGGAAATATAGTATCTGATTCGATAATGCAGGTTAATTGCAAGGTCATTGAAGGAGAGGGAGACATTCCAATGATTCTAGGAATACCACCAAAGGAAAAGAAGCCTGAGGAAAAAACACAAGAAACCAAGGAAGAAAAACTTAAAGAAGAAAAGCCTAAGGAAGAACCAAAGAAAGAGGGTGAATAAGTTCGAAGAAATAGATTCGAGACTGATACCAGAAGTAAATATTGGTACGCTTGGTCACGTCGACCACGGCAAGTCGACTTTGGTTCAAACAATATCCGGAAAATGGACTTCTGTGCATTCCGAGGAACTAAAGAGAGGAATCACGATAAAATTAGGCTATGCTGATGCAACAATATACAAATGCAACAAATGTAATATTTTTTCTCAGACAGAAAAGTGTCCTGCATGCTTTGAGATTTGTGAGCCTCAAAGAACAGTATCATTCGTTGATGCACCAGGGCACGAGACCCTAATGGCTACAGTCTTGTCAGGAACAAGCCTGATGGATGGAATACTTTTTGTCATAGCTGCAAACGAAAAGTGTCCTCAACCACAGACAAGAGAGCACCTAACCGTGTTAAACATAGTCGGAATAAAGAACATAATAATTGTTCAGACAAAGATAGACATTGTAAGTAAAGAACAGACCTTAGAAAATTATAAACAGATAAAAGAATTTGTCAAAGGAACTGTAGCAGAAAATGTTCCGATAATTCCTATCTCTTCTCAAAACAAGATAAACATAAATTATCTATTAGAGGCTATTCAGAATTACATTGTTACGCCTAAAAGGGATATCTCAAAACCTCCTAAGATGCTAATCGCAAGATCATTTGACATCAACAAACCTGGAACAGATATAGAAAAATTAAAAGGCGGTGTTATAGGAGGGGCATTGATAGAAGGTGAACTGAAAATAAATGACGAAATAGAAATAAGACCCGGCATACAGGTGAAGAACAATTGGATTCCATTGAAAACAAAGGTTGTCGGATTGCAAAAAGCCATGAAGAATTTGGAGAAAGCTGGTCCAGGTGGTCTACTTGGCGTACTAACCGGTTTGGATCCAAGTCTTTCAAAGGCTGATTACCTATCAGGTTCTATCGCAGGAAATAATCTACCTCCTATTCTAAGCAAGCTGATCTTGAAGGTCACTTTATTCGAAAAATCACTTGAAGAGAAAGTAGAACCTATAAAAAAAGGAGAAAATATAATGTTAAATGCAGGAACAACCAGGACATTGGGAATCGTCGAGAATATTAAAAAAGATATAATAGAACTTGAATTAAAAATACCTGTATGCGTTGAAAAGAATGACAGAGTGGTTTTGTCAAGAAAGATAAAAGAAAGGTGGAGACTTATTGGCTATTCAAAAGTTGTCTGATCTATATGAAATGCCAAAGATGTGGAAAGGATGAAGGAGAATATCTCTGCTCAGTTTGCAACAGGGTTGTCTGTTCAAACTGTAAAATGATAGACCAAGGTAAAATCTATTGTTTGGATGATGCTTCTAAAACAAATTACCAGAATATTCAAGAAAAGAAGCCTAAAGAGCATAAAGCAATAAAAGAATTGATTTATGCTGATGTGATACTTCTGATTGGTGTATCCTTTTTATTCTATATATCCTATTCTATGATATCAGGCCTGATAATTGAGAATTATGATACAATAAAAAACAACTTTCCTCAGCTCTCTTTCATATTTGTTCTGTTAGAATACTTCAGCACATCAGGTCTGTATGCGATTTTAGGTCTTTCAACGTTACTAATAGTACTTATAGCAATCCTTATAATAAAAAAACGAAGAGATAAAAATATTTAAGCTTGAACACACAAATGTTTGATATGAAAAGAGTGATTTTTTCATTTCTATTTGCTTTGCTATTCTTTAGCTCAATAGCATTAGCTCAAGATTTCACAATAAACTTGGATGTTAAGGATTATTACATTGCAACACATAAAGATTTTATAACTCTAAAGATAAACAATCCACTTCCAGAAGACTGGTTCTCGATAAGTCTTATAGGATCAGAGAAATGGGTTTATGCTGACACCTCCTTGCTTCGAGTCCCTTCGTACGGTAGCGAAACAATGAATATAGTAGTAGAACCTCCAAAAGATGTTGTGCCTCTTTTATATCCTTATCAATACTTTCTTAAAATTAGAAGAGTAAGAACAGATTCTGTTTTAGAACAGTCAATATTGTTAAAGATAAAACAGATAACAAATGCTATAATAAAAGATTTCAAGCTGAGTTGCACTAGCTGTGTTGACAATGTTGTCATCTCTGGAACTGCTTATAATGTTGGTTCAAATCCGATAGACCTGTCTGTTGTTTTCAAAGTCGGAGATCAGGTAAAGACTATATCGCTTGGCTATGTAAACATATATGGTAAAAAAGAATTCGAAACAACCTTTCCTCTAAACGGCATGAAGCCTGGTGACTATACGGTTGAGGCGAAACTGATTGATGTTAACGGAAAAAATATGTATGAAGAATCAGGTTCATTCAAGATTCCTGTAATAGAGAATGTGATGTATGACAAGAATGTTTCTTCAACAATATTCGGGAGCATGATAACTGTTACGGCAACGAACAAAGGAAACACAGTTTCTGATGTTGATCTGCAATCTATAGCTCCGAAAGCATGGTATTCTTTTTATTCAGGACCTTCGCCAACAGGTATGGCAATAGGCGATCATTATTTTTGGAAAATTAGCCTGGCACCTAACGAGAGCAAGAATGTATCCTATTCAGAAATATACTGGTCGACCTATGCAATAATTTTGTTATTCATCGTAGCTGTGGGCATAGTATATTGGCGATCAACAGCATTCAATTTCAGCAAGAATGTTATAGGCAATAAAATAGTAAAACCCGGAAAAGAGATTTCAGTTTCTCTTAACTTCAAAAACAAGAATAAAGACATTGATAAGGCAGTCGTAACTGACTATGTCCCTTCTGATTATTCTATAGTGAGCAAGTTCGAAACTGTTAAACCATTAATAAGAAAGGTGGCGAATGGAATCGAACTCAACTGGAAGATGGGAAAACTAAAACCGAACGAGGAGAGAGTCCTTCATTATACAATCAAACCCAATGAGATGGTCAAACAGGTCAAGTTGCCTTCGGCGAATGCAAAGGCTCTTCGTAACAAGAGAATCATACAAAGAAATTCCAATGGGGTCTCCTTAAACACAGAAAAGGAAGAAGAAACAAGAACCTTATCTGTAAAGGTAAGCAAATAGCTAAAGCTCAAATGAAATTTTAAATACTTTAATCTTTAATTCTTGAATAGCCCGACTTAGCTCAACAGCAGAGCGATCGGCTGTAGCTTTTTGCGATTCGCATGAAGCACTTAGCAATCGCTCATACAGAAACCGATAGGTTGAGGGTGCGAATCCCCCAGTCGGGACATTTAATTTTTTTAAAATTAAAATTATTAAGTGGATTTAATGGAAAGAATTAGAGAAGAAACCGAAAAATTAAAATGGCCAGTATACGAGAGAGGAGAATTTGACAGAGGCAGTTATACAAAAGACCTGACTAAAGTAGAAGGTAGTGGAGTTTTCCCATGCCAAGTTTGTGGTAGAAAAATAGACCCGGATGATAAAAGTGAAGAAAACTATGTGATTATAGAACCCATAGTCAAAGATGGCGATGAATTAGAAGCTGTTGATATTGGCTGTAAGTGTAGAAATGTTATAAGGATTACAGGTTTTAATAAAAGATAATTTCATTCTCTGGGAAAATCGTTCAGTATGTTTCTTAATTCTAGAAAATATGCTATCAAGAAAGGTATTATGAAGAGTCCGATTCCGCTGCTAAGATCTTTGAAAAAACTTCCAAAACTGACTGATAAAACGTAAAGCATGAAGGCAGTGTCCATTCTCTTTTCAAAATTCGTTCTTCTCCTGAAATAGTTTAATATAAGGAAAAGAACAGAAGAAAAAATAACAGTAGTCAACATGACAGATAAGATGTAATATATCGTTTGTATCTGCGTTAACAAAATAAAATTGTTTATTAGAATATTATACATAGGAAAAAGGAATCCTATAAGGAACAATGACAACCACTGCCAGAGCTTGAGTTTGTTCTTTTCAGGCATATATAATATTCTTTTTATTTAAATAAGAGTTTTTTGTCTACCCCTTGGTTTATATGCTATCCAATAAGATCTTTCATCTTCGGGTAATGGTTTTTCTTTCCACCCTTCTATAATCACTCCCTCTATTTTTTCTCCGCTTTTAATACTTCCTAAAACACGAGAAATAGTTTTCCTTTCGATTTCATCTATTCTATCTTTGCATTCCCTGCATTCCAGTTGACATATTGGGATATTTTCATTTTCTATGAGTATTTTTTTACTGCCATACACTTTGTTATCCTCCTTGACCATCAGAGCAACTTCCAATAGGCTCAAATCATCTGTAACCTTTTTAATCATTTGGGACAAAGGAACCTCATAAAAATTTGCAAGTTTCTGAAAGGAGTTTAAGGAAACATGATTTATTCTGCTAGCGTCATGTTCTATAACTGGAGAAGGCATTGTTATTTCTCTGGCAATCTTATCGCATGTTTTTTCTTTGGTCTCCCTTTCAAAAATAGAAGAGCAATTTACCATTTGAAGACCTCCGTTCTCATCAAACCCTATCAATCTTTCCGAGGTCTCATGAGCGACGGTAAAGTCTCTTTCTGTTTTTTCCAATCTTTTGTTTACAGTTATTTTAAAAGAATCACTAGAATTATGTTTAGGAGGGTTAAGATAGCCAAATGTTTTTGGAAAGTCATCATAAGATACTTCCATATGTAATCTCGTAGCAACTTTAACGGGGTCGAATGGCGGCCTGATGGTTTCTGATCTGTTTATTCTGTATAAAAAATCAACCAAGTTTCGGTCAATAAAAAAAGGATCGTGACAACCAATGTTCTTTGCTAGAATATCCATAAATCTATAAGGGGCTGAGCTATATGTTGGAAATTCAGAGAAGAATTTTGGGTGCATAATAATTAGTTAAAAAATAATCTTTAAATAGTTTCAAGAAAAACTAATGAATGGTTGCCGACCAAAGAGAGATGGCAAGACCCGATCCCGTTTCGAACTCGGTAGTGAATCATCTCGTCGATTTCGGTTGTACTATAGAAAATATGGGAACCCGAAGAAGTTGGCTCCACTCTTTTTAATTCTCTAAAGTATTTAAATATCTTTCAAAATAAAAGAATAGATATGCCTTGGTAGTATAGTGGTTAGTATGTGAGCCTGTCGAGTTCACGACATGGGTTCGAATCCCATCCAAGGCGCTGGGCCCGTAACTCAGGTTGGTAGAGTGCTTGGCTTTTATCTGTCGATAAAAGCATGTATAGTGCAAGTTCGCTTGCATGATGACAGGAAGAAAAAACATCTTCAAACCAAGAAGTCGAGGGTTCAAATCCCTCCGGGCCCACTTCTCATTCTTAGATAATTATTTTAAATTAAGGTCACAAACTAGAATGTAGACTGCCTAGGTGGCTTAGCCTGGTAAAGCGCCAGACTCATAATAATGAGTTTTGATAAAAAGATGATATAAGAAATCTGGAGACCGGGGGTTCAAATCCCCCCCTAGGCACTGACATTTTAAAAATAAGGTTTCATTTCCCTTCCCAATTTTAATCTGAAATAGTTGATTAGATAGTATTTTATTGCCAGCCTGTGAAAACCATTTTTGAATCTTCTTGTAGAAATAGGCATGTAAATATTCCTGTAAAATTTAACCTTTCCAACCTTTCTTATTCTATCTCCCACGTCAAAATCTTCCAGTATGCCGAATCTGAAAGGATATTTTTTAAGAACAGATTTTTTAAAAGCCACATTTCCGGTACAAATGCATGGATAGTCTAGAATAGAGGTTGCTTTCAAGAACATATCGCCCCAGACCTTTAACCCGATTTTAACCCCTATTAGTCCTTCATACGGTATTAATGGCCCGAAGATGCAGACATTGTCTTTCATATGCTTTAGAATATTTTTTATCCAGTCCTTATGAGGCAAGCAGTCCGCATCACAATAAGCTATTATTTTACCTTTCGCAATTTTCCAGCCCAAGTTTCTCGCATCTGCAATCCCTTTTTTATTGTCCTTGATAACTTTGTCTGCATATTTTTTTGATATGAAGACAGTTCTATCTTTTGAGTGGCCATCTATTACTATTATTTCAGGCTTTACTGACTGATTTTTCAAGCATCTTAAACATTCTTCTATGAACCTTTCCTCGTTCTTAGCGCACACTATTACAGACACTTCCATAAGAAAAATATTTAAAACCTAACAATATATAATGTTTCTTATGCCTCGGTAACTCAGCCTGGTGGAGTGCCTCACTTGTAATGAGGATGTCGGGGGTTCAAATCCCTCCCGAGGCTACCTTCATTTTCTCAAGAACATACATTAGACAATTTAAAAGTCGCACTCGTGTTCCAATTTCACTCTTAAGAATTCTTTTCCTATTCTGTTTACTACGTCTTTTGATTGTTGCAAATCTCCTTTAGAAGTAGCACGCCTATCGTACACGACGTTTCCAACTGCATCAACATTATCATGACTCCATCCAGCATACGATCTTGAAGCGATCTGAAGAAGCTCCGGAGAATTAGCTTCAAATTGCGGGAATGGACTTCCAGTTATAACAGCTAAATCCTTTGCCAAGAGTTGATATCCAACATTTCTAACAACAGGTAACTGAACTCGCATTTCATAATCTACGCCGTCCTCTTTCTCTGCATCGCTTTGAAGAACCCTGCTCAAAATTTGTGTATTCCGGTCAAACAAGCCGTTAACTACAGAACCATAAAAACTATATTTTGGATTAACATTTCCAGTCTTAGTAAAATCAATCACTTCCTGAGGATATCTTCTCTTAGCCTCTCCTGTGAATCTATCGCTAACTTTTCTTACAGCAGAAGACGTCTCTGAGATAGTTCTTCTCAAAAAGTCTTTATAAACAGGCAATTCTCTTTCCCATGGTTCGAGTTCTAATCTCATGTTTTCGCGTTCAAACCTCCAAGGCGTACTCCTCTTGAAATTTAAATCGCCATCAAAACAAACTTCCAGGTCGTCTGTTTTAATGCCTTCTTTTTCTAGAAAAAGTCCAGTTTCTAATGATGGAAAATCCTTAGATAACGCTTCGACACTTAGAAGACTTGGAACTTCTACAGGAAGTCTCGTGACAAGTCTAAGCTTCTGTTTGAGCTTATTTCCTCTATTCTCTAAAGATGTTATTATTCCGCTTTCATGATGATATAATTTGATTGTATTGTTTGTTATAAGACTTGTTGCATAAGGCCTTTTTATGCCTTGAGCTTTCCAAATCTGAGATGCAGTTGCTCCTGAACCTGTGCTAACACTTGCACCAGTTGGTTCGAAAAAAGTATCGCTCAATTCGTACTTTGTGCCTTTCAAATGCAATCTAGCCCTTTCAGCTTTAATCTTGGCTTCCTCCTCTAATATTTTTCTGGCAGAATTTAGTTTTTCAATTGATTCTTCTTGCATTCCTTTAAATAAATTTTCAACACTTTCCGTTGGATTTTCTTTACCATCTTCAGACATAATTTAAATTTGAAAGAAAAGAATTTAAACTTGATTTAAAGAGAAACTATTTCTCGAGGCTACTTTTCCTATTTAAATCTTTTACGGTCCTTTATTATATTATTGATAAAAATGACACAGACATTAGAAGGCAATCTGTTAGGTGTTGCAAATCAGTTAGAAAGTATAGCAAATCAATTAACTTCTATTTATGATACTCATAAGACAGTTGGAGAAATTGAAAATAATGATTCTCGACCTAAAGGAAATAACTGTGGTGGAAGATATAGTATAGAAGACATCCGAAGACAGAGGAGTCTGTTTTCTAGTATCTGATTTTAAATAGATTTAAATTCTTTTACAACTTACGAATTAATGTGGATGAACAAAAAAAGTCATTCGAAGATGAAGTAAGAAAACTTGAAGATGATATTAAAGAAGCTATCAGAGCAAAGAATCTGCAAGTTTTATTGAGTAATATGGATAGAGTTGGCCTTGAATTTTTAGATTTTGAACATGTCAAAAAGGTATCATCCCAGTATATCAGAGCTGCGACATATTTTCTTAAAGAAAGAGTCACTAGAACCTGTAATGTTAAAGCCTTAGAAAAAGCAGATAAAGAAGTTCTTGTAGCTGGTTCGAGTGAATGTAAAGAGAACAGCACTTATCTTTTAGGTACAACAAGCAACCATTATTATGATGGATTTATTAATAAATCAGGTGGATTTGCTAACATCATCAGAATCGAAGGTTTTGTAGAAGATAAGAGGTGTAATTTGCTGAAAAATCCTTCCATGAAAGCAACTCAGATTTCAATGTGTGGTTGGGGTAAAAAATGGATATATACGAAAAAACCTGAACAACCTATCTGTCCTGTAAGGGCTAAACAGCTAGGTGTTCCAGGATATGAAAAAGTAAAGGAACTAGAACTTTCTGATGTTATGGAAAGAATAAGACTAATCACACCAGCAAAATACATGTAAAGCTTTTTCTTTTATACCAAAATCCTGGATTTTTTCCTAATAATTTGCTTTAAAATAACGTCCTATTTCATCAAACTTTAAAATGGTGATTAGAATGAATAATGTTACAATGAAAAAACCTGTAGAGAAAGAATGTTGTCCAGATTGTACAAATATTGAAGCATGCAAACCTTATGAAGAAAAAAAGAGTTATAAATGGTCTAAAGATTGTTGTGAGAAATGTAATGACACAACATGTTCCCAAAACCCTTTTTACACATTAGGTTTGGTGCAAAATGATAAAAAAGAGAGAAAGGATCTTGACAGGGATATAACTGAATATTATGTTGAAGAGGCTTTGAAAAACATCTTAAGTTCCTAGTCTAAAGATTCGCGCACTCATTTTTGACATTGTCCCAGCATTTGTTTTCTCCACAATCGCAAACCTTTACTTCTTTGCTATCAGTTGGAGAGCAACCACAACCTCCTATCAAACAAGTGTTCGGAAATTCATCAACAGCTTTACAACACAGTTGTGTTCTAACAGTTCCACCTGATGCTGCGCATAAGTCTTCAATACTAACTGATGAATTGCATGGAATAGAAGGCGATAGGCATTTTGGCGTGCCGTAATAGCACGTGGGGTTGCACACATCTCCCTCTTGCACATAACCTGCTGGGCATTTGCATATGTTTTTTGGATGGACATTTTCCCACCAGCTTCTATCGAATCCAATACTTTTGCAGAACTCTTCAGTCTGGCAACTAATTGAGCTGCACGCTTCACATGGCGGGCAAACAACGCACAGGTTTGGGCAATTGTCAGCAGAAAATAATGAACAGTTAATTTCAGACGGACAAGGGGCAAAGTCGCAATTAAGCGGGACTCTTCCTACAGCGCTGCCATCCGGGCATACTTTCGCTTCTTCTGTGCAAGCTATAGGTTTAGGGTTCTGAAATAACAGTGTATAGATTATTACTATCAAAACCAGAATGGCTATTATGATTATTAAGGTTTTTGAGTTCATAATATTCATTTGCGCCAGCAAAAATATAAAAACATAAGTTCTAATCTATAAGGAAGGGTTGGCTGATGAAATGTAATAAGAGCTTAAAAGTGACACTGTCTCTACCTAGGCTTGCCTGATTCTACTATTCTCTTGAGAATGTAATATAAGGACTGGTCAAATCAAGATAAAGATTATGATAAAAATATTAGAACAGATTCTAGAAAGCTTAGAAAAATCATTTTTGGTTGTGCAACTCTATTGTTTTAAGATAAATTTCCCACAATTTTTTATAGCAATTGTCTAAAGAATGTTGCATTACAATTTCCCTGCTAACCCTTCCCATTTTTTTTGTATCACTATTCAAAACTCTTATGACCTTTTCTGCCAAGTCTCTCTCATTATCGTTTTTGAATATGAATCCATTCTTACCTTCAATAATGAGCTCTGAAGATGCTCCTTCGTTGTTAACAACTAATGGTAAATTATTTGCCATGGCTTCTAATGTCACAATACCTTGCAACTCTGAGTCTGAGGGATGAACGAACAAATCTGCTACCTGAAAGACCTTAACAAAATCCTTCCTTTCCAAGAAACCTGTAAATATGAAGTTCTTAGAAACACCCAACTTCTCACATAGTTTCTCTAGATTTTTTCTTTCTCTACCATCACCGACGATTAAAAATGTAGCATCTTCCTTTGACAATATCTTTGGAGCAGCTTTTACTATCATATCTACTTTTCTTTCGCCGGCTAGCCTTCCTGTGTGGAGTATCACCTTTTCATTATCTGGTATATTCAGTTTTTCTCTTATCTTCTTGACATTAACCTTCTTGAACTCTTTCAGATTTATGCCGTTGGATAGAACTTCCACCGGCTTTTTAATACCTTTCTCTTCTAAAATTCTTTTGCCATAATTAGATGGTGATGTCACAAGATCGCAATGATTGTAATATTTTATAATACCTCTCCAGCTCAATGGTCCTATCACTTTGTTCAGAAATTTTGAGAGTTTTGATATGGATGCTGTGATGTTCTGGGGTAGCACGTGATGACTTCCTAGTATAGGTACGCCTAGCCTATTTGAAACGTATTTTCCAATTACTCCAGTCACGTATGGGTTGTAAGAATGAACGAAATCTGGCTTTTCCTTTTTAGCGATGCTCATAGCTTTTATAGATGGTACAGAAATTCTATAACTTCTGTAGCCGATAATGGGCGATGAGAAAAGCCTGATTACTTTTATTCCGTCCATATATTCTATTCCAGTATTTCCTCTTTTATGCCATGGACATACCACTACAACTTCATTACCTTTTTTTCTCAAGAATTTCGCATGGTTATAAACTGTTATGGCTGTTCCGTCAATGTTAGGCACAAAACTTTCTGTGAACAGTGCAAATTTCATATTATTTATATTGAATATAATATCTATTTATATAATTAAAATATGTAGAGTTGCTTCAATGTTTTAAGATATGAGTTTTAATTCCTTTATAACATTTATTATAATATGTGATTTAATGAGTAATTGGAACGTTCTTTGGTCAAAGACTAGCTCGAATTCTTTAAGCGTGAAAATGCACCACAAAATAGTTTTCAATGCTTATAAAAAGCTGCTCGATCCCCTTAACCTAAAGAATCCAGAAATAATAGAGCTCGGTTGCGGTCCTGCCGGTCTTAGCGCTAGGCTAGTAAAAAGATATGGTGGATCTGCGACTTTGGTTGACAAGAGTAGGAATGCTCTGAAATTGGCTTTTTCTATTTTCAAGAAGGATGACTTGAAATGTAAAATACTTAAGAAAGATCTTCTCAAATTTAATTTGAGAAAAAGATTTGACCTTGTTCACAGCGATGGTTTGATAGAGCATTTCATTGGTGAACAACAAGTTAAGATCATTAAGATTCATAGGAAATATGTTAATAAAAATGGTTATATTTTGATATGTGTACCAAGACCGACATGGTATTACAAGTTATGGAAGAAATATCTTCAGACCAGAGGCAAGTGGTTTTTTGGTTTTGAAAAAGCTCTCAATAAAGATGATTTGAAATCGATTCTGGAAAAATCTGGATTAGAGGTCATCAGAATAATTGAGTTTACAGGTCAGACTATAGCCCTAGCAAAGTGATCATAATGGATAGAAATTTTGATAAAGAATATTTTTACGGCAATAATTCTAATTACAATTTCTTAATGAATTATGAGATGTTCAGGCACAGGATATTTTGGATAGACAAGGTAAGAAAAATATTAAAATACAAAAAGAAAGGTAAGCTCTTGGATATAGGCTGTGCTTTTGGTTATTTTGCTTCATATGCTAGGAAAAAAGGGTTCGATGTATACGGTGTGGACATTTCAAAATATGCTATAGAAGAGTTTGTTAAAAAATTAGACAAGAACAAATTTTTCGTTTCTAATGCAGCAAAAAAATTACCATTTAAAAATAGCTATTTTGATGTTGTAACTGCTTTTGACGTTATAGAACATGTCAAAAGCTATGAAAAAGCTATAAAAAATATTTGTAAGGTCTTGAGAAAAGATGGATTCTTATTTTTGTCAATGCCTATTCAAGTTAAAGGTTTTTTAAAGTTCATCTTAGCAGATAAAGACATTACTCATGTTTCAATTCTTACTGAAGGAGAAATAAAGAAACTTCTAGAAAGGAATGGACTAGAAATTCAAGAAATAAAATATTATTACTTATGGATTCCTATATTTTTCAGAAAGTTTGCCACCAGTATTTTGGTGGTAGCAAAGAAACATTAAGCAAAAATATAAAAACACTCGCATTATATTTTCTTAAGAAGGGGTCATGGTCCAACCAGGTTAAGATAGCTTATTGCCTTAAAAGCTGGCTCCAGTCATGGAGCATTGATAAAAGATGATAGGAAGAAACCAGTTGATGGGAGTTCGAATCTCCCTGACCCCATTTCGTGATTATATGGATTGCATATTTTGCAAGATTGTAAAAGGAGAAATGCCCTGCCATAAGATTTATGAGGATAATGACTTTATAGCAATCTTAGATATAAACCCAAACACTAAGGGAGTGACTTTAGTTTTAACAAAAAAACACTATCCTTCTTATGCGTTTGATATGCCTGATGATGTCTATAAAAATTTACTTTTAGTTACTAAGAAAGTTGCAAAGACATTAGACAAAGCTTTGAATGTTAAAAGAACCGCTATGGTGATGGAAGGTTTGGGAATAGATCACGGTCACATAAAACTTTATCCAATACATGGTTTGAAAGAAAGTTTTGAAGAAATTTGGGCTCCTAAGAAAATATTCTTTGAAAAATATGAAGGATATGTTACAACACAATTAGGTTCTAGAGCAGATGATAAAGAACTGGAAAAACTTGCTAAGAAAATAAGAGAGTCTTTTTAAATTCTTTTATCAGAATTTATTCTATAAAGCGTCGATAGTCTAACGGTAGGACATGAGCCTTCCAAGCTCACGATCCGGGTTCGAATCCCGGTCGACGCACTAAAAAGATTTTCTTAGAATTATTTGATCTCTTTTAGGTCCTACTCCGATTATAGTGATGGGAACTTCTACCAGTTCTTCTATTCTTTTTATATATTTCTTTGCGTTTTCAGGTAAGTCATCGAAATCTCTCACGTTGCTTATATCTTCTTCCCATCCTTTTAATTTTTCAAAAACAGGTTTGCAATCTTCCAAGTGCACAGGAAATCTATCTGAAACTTCCCCATCCCTATTATAACTTGTGCATAAGAATATCTCTTTCAAACCGTCTAGAACATCTAATTTTGTTAAGGCGATTTCACTGACATGATTTTTTCTACATGCATATTCTAGAGCAACCATATCAAGCCATCCGCATCTTCTCTGCCTTCCAGTTGTTGTTCCAAACTCATTTCCTTTTTTAACAATAAAGTCATGTATTTCCTTGTCGTCTATCTCAGTTGGGAAAGGTCCTAAACCTACTCTAGTTATGTAAGCTTTTGAAATTCCAATTACCTTGTCCATCCTTGTTGGTCCAACGCCTGTTCCAGTACATGCTCCTCCTGCAGTTGGATTTGAAGATGTAACGAACGGATATGTTCCATGATCTATATCAAGTAGAGTTCCCTGAGCGCCTTCGAACAAGACATTTTTTCCAATATCTAAGAATGAATTAATTATAAAAGAAACATCTCCAATAAGTTTTTTTATCTCTGGATTTTCTTCTGCATAATCTATTGCCATAACACCCTTTCTACTGATTTTATCAGTGTAACAGGGTCCAATTCCCCTTTTCGTGGTCCCTATCTTACCCTCTTCTTTTTCCTCGTCAATATGCTTTTGAGTTATTATATGAGCTCTTTCATCCAATATAAGGTCAATTTTAACTCCTTTAGATTTAAGTTCTTTGATTTCATTCAATAAGATTTCTGGGTTTACAACAACACCGTTGCCTATTGCAACTTTTTTCCCTCTTATTGCACCAGAAGGTATAAGATGTAAAGCAAATTTTTCATTTCCGACCTCTACAGTGTGACCTGCATTGTTTCCACCCTGATATCTTACAACGAGGTCAGCATTTTCTGCCATATGATCTACTATTTTCCCTTTTCCTTCGTCTCCCCATTGGAGTCCAACAATAATAGTTGCAGACATACAATCTAGAAGATTGTTCGTTGAACAGAAATAAATAATTAAGCACTTTACAACAGATGAACCATTATTATAAAGATTTCAGAGCCAATTGCATGTAATAAAAAGCTTGGCCAAAAGGATTTACTCCTATAATTAATACTTCCAAACATTATTCCAGCGAATGCCGAGTAAGGAAGTTCTAGAATAGGTTTTCCAATGTGAAATAATGTGTAAGGTATGTCTTGAATTATTATTGACCATTTGCCAAACCTTCTAGAAAAACCAAAAAGCAAGAAACCTCTAAATAATAATTCTGTTATAAACAAACCAAAGGCTCTGTCAAAAATACCTATTGGTGTCAAAGGCATGCTGAGATAATAATTTCTAAAATCTGGAAGTTTGGTCGCATAAAACGATATTGGCAATGAAAATAACAATAAAAGTAAAACTATAATCAAATCTTTTCTATCTATCCAATTCAATCCGATAGGGTTTTCCATATAAATCCTATTAACTTAATAATTTAAATGAAATATCAACGGTTTAAACAGATAAAGGACCAGAGGAAACAGATAGCCTTGGAAAGGATAGAGGTACTAGAAGGAATGATGGAGAAGAAACCAGAATTCGCTGAAAGATACAAGAAATTAATAAAAAGACTAAAAGAAAAATACAGACTAAGCAAAGATTTTTAAAGGTAAAAACAATATTAGGAAAGTATGACTATGAGGGATGCTGCACCACAAAAGCTTATACAAAAGCTTTCAGAAGAGTTGAAGAAGAATGAGAATATCAAGCCACCAGAGTGGTCCAAATATGTAAAGACAGGAGCTTCAACAGAGAGACCACCCTTGCAGGATGATTGGTGGTTCATGAGATCTGCTGCTGTTTTAAGAAAGATTTATCTTAATGGACCTGTTGGAACCCAAAGGTTAAGAACAGCTTTTGGCGGCAGAAGAAGAAGAGGTCATAAAGGTGCTCATCATAAAAAAGCCGGTGGAAAGATAATAAGACTGATTTTACAACAACTGGAAAATGCTGGCTATATTAAAAAAATCGAAAAACCAAAAAAAGGAAGGATAATAACATCCAAAGGCCAGATGATCTTGAGTAAAGCAGCAAGTGAATCAAAATGAAGGATGCCGATATAGCTGAGTTCGAAGCTTTGAAAAAAGAGGCTATAAGAAAGATATTAACAAAAGATGCCTTAGAGAGATTGGGTAGGGTCAGGGTAGTGAATCCGTTGGTCGCTACTCAACTGGAAATTTATTTGTTCCAACTCTACCAATCAGGTAAATTGACGGAAACCATTGATGATAAAAGGTTAAAACAAATACTAGAAGTTTTAACCCCTCAGAGGAAAGTTAAAATTAAAAAAGTGAAAAAATGACCAAGGTCGCTATACGTTTACCTAAAAAATTGAGATTGATAGCTGTAAGCAAAAAGAAACCAGCTCCGAGGTGGGCTGATTTAAAGAAATATAACAAAAGAGCTAGGACAAGAAGAATTCCAGTTCATAGAACAAAACACTGGAGACACGGACGATTAAAAAAATAGACTTAAATCTTTTACTCTTCTTATAAAAATATGGCGAATTTAAGTTCTCAACTTCATAGCGAAATGAAAATCCTTAAACAAGAATTAAGTTTGCTACAAGATGTTCATCTAGATAAAGAATCCTTAGGTTCTATTTTTGTGAGCTTGCCTTACGAATCTTTTATGCTAGGATCCTATAGGAAAACTGCAACAGCTATTCTAGAAAACTATCAGAATATAAAAAAACCAAGAACAGAAGCCATAACAAGAAAATATATTATAGATCGGTTGACATTTGGAAAATTATTATCCAACGAAGAGATAGAAGAGACCAGAAGAAAAATTAAATCTAAAGATTTTTCTGAACTTGTAAGAATTTGTGGAGAGGCAGATATCAATACAAAGCTCAATCTTGTAGATGGTAGACAAGTAGAACTAATGGAACAATACTTAAGAGAGAGACATGAAAATGTAAATTATCAGGCAGCTTTGATAGAAGCAGGGGTTCTCAATCTACCTGGTATGCATAAAGTCTTAAAAAATAGAGGAGATAAGAACACAACAAGGATGGATAAAGAGCACTTGAAAAAAATAGAAAGGGCTCTACCTAGTTTTGATCCTAGGAAAAGACTGGAAACGCATAGAGAAGTAATGAGATTCATAGGTTCTGACAAGCTGCTTTTCCAATCTTATTCTGGAGAAGAGAGAGCAGCTCCAATACATGTTGAATTCAGCGAATTTGACGAACCTGTAATCAAAGAAATGGATTCGCTATCAGAAGAACTGAAACTAACACCTTCAAAACATATTGATACTATTTATGACTTTCTTAAAAGAAACCGTAAGATTGAAAGATTTAATACATTTAAAGTCGGATGGACTCATGATGAAGATGCAATGGGAAATTTTAGACCATTATTAGTTCCAACCAAAATGGATTACGCAGATTTTTCAGAAATAGGTGGTTATAAGGATCAGAAAGCTGTTTTACAAAATCTTTTGAGAGGTCTCAGCGAGTGGCCAGATAAGAAAACTTCAAAGTTTTTAGAAAGGATGCATATAATTTTGTTAGCTGGAGAAAGAGGCACTGGCAAATCCTCTAGCATACTTGCATTGATAAATAGCTTACCAAAAAAATCCAAGACTATCACGTTGAATAAAAGAAATTTTGACGGCGATTTTGATTATTTAAAAGATCTTGCATCTAACAACCCAAATTACTTCTTCTTAGGAGAGATCGAAGATATGGACGTTGTAGGCAAGGACAGGTCTATGGGTACGGGTGGTACTGATGAACTTTTAATGGTAGATTCTGTTGAAAGCTTCCCTAAAAATCTTATAATTATAGGAAGCACTAACAGGCCAGGTTTTATGGATTCTGCACTACTAAGACCTGGCAGAACTAACGAGTTTGTTTATTATCCCTTGCCTCCAAAAGATGATCGTCGTGAAATAATTCAAGTTCATGAAAGGAGATACGATATAAGTTTAAATGAAAAAGAAAGGGGAATTTTGATTCAAAAAACAGATAAATTGAGTGGTGCAGAAATAGGAAGTATCTTCTTCAAGGCATCTGAAACCGGTAAGAGCAGTCTAAAGGATTTGGAGTTGATAGCTAAAGAGGTCAGAGAAAATAGAAAATTAGCAATTAAGATTGAAGAAGAAAAAATGGCTGCGATGAGTGAACGTGAACCAAATTCTTTAGCCACATAAAAACTTTAAATATTTATAAATTACTTAATAGTTCTATAAGATGAGAACATGGCTGAAGAAAAGATATTTACCATACCATTAAGAAAAGCTTTCGACGAACCTAGAACAAAGAGGGCTAAGATTGCTATGAATATTGTTAAGGCTTTTCTGGAAAAGCACATGAAATCTGAGAAAATAAAGATAGGTAGTTCTATCAACAAGGAAATATGGAAGAGAGGAATACAACACCCGCCAAGGAAAATAAGAATTCATGCTATAAAAGAAGAGGATGTTATTTACACAGAGATGTTAGGCGTTGATATAAAGACTCCTTCTAAAGAAGATCTAAAGAAGAAAGAAGAGAAGAAAAAGGAAAAGAAGGAAAAAATCAAAGAAGATAGAAAGGAAAGAAGAAAGAAGACTATACAGGAAGAGATTAAAGAAGAGACCGAGGGAAAACCAAAGGAAACTTTTGAGACAAAGGAAGAAAAACCCAAAGAATAAAAAATTTCTTATAAAAGAAGGTTTAAATTTGAACGAAAAGTAATAATTAAATACTTCTCTTTCTAAATTCAACTCATGCCTTTCAAATTTTTAAGAGCAAAATTTAATGGAGACCCTAATGTAGGTCTGTATGGTTTTGCTACTGATGATTATTGTTTGCTAGGAACTTGCCCAGAAAAGATGTCAGCGAAGATTAAAACTACTCTAGATACTGATATAAAAATAACGACAATCACAGGCACGGAATTCATAGGTTTGTTTGCAGCAGGAAACAAGAATGGCATAGTTCTAACAAAGATAATAGAAGATCATGAGATTAAGAAACTAAGGTCCCTTGGTGTAAACCTAAAGATAATAAAGTCAAAGGAAACAGCCCTTGGAAACCTTATACTTTGTAATGATAATGGTTGTATCATATCTGAGAGACTGAGAAGATATAAGAATATAATAAAGGATGCTCTAGATTGTGAGACAGAGACAGGAAGGATTGCAAACTTAGAAATGGTTGGATCTGTTGCAATAGCAAACAACAGAGGATGTTTATGCCATAGCGAGGCTAGCGAAGAGGAAATAAAAAAAATAGAGGAAATATTGAAAGTTAAAGTAGATGTAGGAACTGTAGGTTATGGTAGTCCTTTTATAAAATCAGGCATAATAGTTAATAGTAACGGAGTCGTATTCTCAGAACTCTCAACAGGTCCTGAGATAGGAAGAATAGAAGAGGTTTTCCATGAATAAAAAGGAAGAGGATTTGCAAAGAAAAATGATAGAGTTTCAATTCTTAGAAAACAATCTAAAGATGCTTCAGGAAAAGGCAGAGGCTAATAATGATAGACTGGAAGAACTACAAAAGACCAAAGCTGCTATTGAAGAACTCAAAAATACCAAACCAAACAAAGCATTGATTCCTCTGGGCAGTGGAAATTTTGTTTATGGAACTATAGACAATTGCAATGAGATAATTGTAGGTATAGGAAGTGACATTGCTGTTAAAAAGAAAAAAGAGGATGCCATAGCATTATTAGATAGAAGATCTAAGGAAGTTGAAGACATTTTAAAGGATTTGATAAGACAGATCTCAGCCTTCGTCTTACAGTTGGAAAGAGTTCAACAATATATAGAAAAACTCCAAGCGTGATTAGATGTTCGGGTTCTTAAAAAAGAAGTTGAAGGAAGGAATAGACAAGATTTCTAAGACTATTACAAAGAAGGAAGAGGAGAAAATAGAGGAAGTTGTTGAGGAGATAAAGAAGGAAGAGCATATAGAAGAACTCAAGAAGGAAATCATAAAAGAGGTTGAAAAAGAAATTGAAAAAGCTGAAGAGAAACCCGAAGAGATCAAAGGAGTTAATATCACTTATTTTGTTCACGGAACTACAACTGACAATGAAAAAGGAACATCTTCAGGTTGGAATGATCCGGAATTGTCTGAACTAGGAAAAAAACAATCCATTGAATTAAGAGAATTGATAAAAGAAAAGAAATTTGATGTTGTTTTCTGTTCTGATTTGAAAAGAACCGTAGAATCGGCAGAGCTAACCTTTGAAAATAAGGTTGATGTAATTCAAGATAAAAGATTGAGGGAATGTAATTACGGTGATCTTAATGGAGAGAAGTCAGAAAAAATAGATTCTTCTTTATCAGAACACATAGACAAACCGTTTCCAAATGGAGAAAGCTATAAGGACGTTGAAAAGAGAACTAGAATTTTTCTAAACTACCTCTTTGACAACTACTATGGAAAAAATGTTGCTATTGTTGCACACAAGGCTCCTCAATTCGCTTTAGAAGTAGTAGTTAAAGGCAAAACATGGGAACAAGCTATAAAAGAAGATTGGCGCTTGAAAAAACCAAAGGAATGGAGACCAGGTTGGGGTTATGAATTAAGACAGAAAATAGAAATTCCTAAAGAAGTCGAAATCAAGCCTGAAACAAAGGAAGTTAAACTAGAGAAAAAAGAGGAGATAAAACTTGAAAAGAAGATTGAGGAAGTTAAACCTGAAATAAAAGAAGTAGAAAAATTGCCAGAGGTTAAGATTGAAAAGGAAGCTGAAAAAAAGATAGAAGAAGCAAAGGAGATTATCGAGACCGCAAAGGAAATAGAAAAAGTTAAGTTAGAGGAGAAACCTAAGAAAGGATTCTTTGAAAGAATACTAAAAAGAAAACCCAAGGAAATAAAACCAGAGATAAAGGAAGTCAAGAAGGTTGAAGAGAAACCGATAGAAGAAAAGGTTGAGAAAGGAATTCTAGAGAAGATTAAAAAAAAGATAACAGAGAAGAAGATAGAAGAGGATGATGTTAAAGACTTACTAAAAGATTTGGAAACCGGTTTGTTAAGTTCTGATGTTGCTTTAGAGGTCAGTGAAAAAATCGTTAATGATTTGAGAGGTAATCTTGTTGGTAAATTCATCAAAAGAGGAGAAGTCGAAAAGGTTATAAGGGATTCGTTCAGGAAATCCATTCTAGAAATTCTTGATGTTAAGAGCTTTGATTTGTTTGAAAAGGTCAAAACCAAAAGACCGTTCCTAATTGTTTTTCTAGGCTTTAATGGTTCTGGTAAAACTACAACCGTGGCACGCTTGGGGTATATGCTAAAGAAAAATGGCTTTACCTGTGTTTTCGCAGCAGCGGATTCTTGGAGAGCGGCTGCTATCGAGCAGTTGGAAGAGCATGGTAAAAAGCTTGATATTGAAGTTATAAAACACAAGTATGGAGCTGATCCTGCTGCTGTAATATTTGATGCAGTCAAGCATGCAAAATCAAAGAACATTGATGTTGTTCTGGCAGACACTGCTGGTAGAAGTCATGCAAATACGAATCTTATGGAAGAACTGAAAAAAATTATAAAGGTTAACAAGCCTGATTTGAAGATACTTGTTCTAGACTCTCTGACAGGAAATGATATCTATGATCAATGCAAGATGTTCAATGATGCTGTTGGAGTTGATGCAATGATACTGACAAAATCAGATGTCTATGAAAAAGGCGGTGCTACTTTGTCTGCTTCTCATACCATTGGAAAACCTATCCTTTATCTTGGTGTTGGTCAAAGTTATGAAGATTTGCAGAAATTTGATAAGGATAATATAGTGGAAAATTTATTAAGTTGATCTTGCTTTTGGTATTCTTCTAAATGCTTTAAAAAAAGCATCTCCAGCTTGAGCACCAGTATAATTTCTTGAGTAAACATCAAGCATAGCCAGATACTCTTCTGTTATAATTTTAGAATATTTTTTAATTTTTCGAGCTTCTTGAACAGTTTCTAAACCAAGCCTACAAACTTTATTTCTATATTCTTTGTCTCTTCCTGAGCATACTGAACAATTTCCTTCATAACTCTGACACGTCATTACTGCTTCATAAAGCTTTTCAGATAAAAATTGTAATTTTGGATTTTTTGTTTTTAGAGTCATTCCAATCAGAAATTTATTTGAATATTAAGAATTTAAACGTTCTACTTCGGTATGATTATTCCATCCAGGTCTTCATAATTTCCTTCAAGGTATGCTTTTGCAGTTATTGCACACAATAGAGCATCATATTCATCCTTGTTCTTTCTAGGTTCCTTGGTTAGACCCAGTATGCTTTCCGAAGCACTTGAAAAAACTTCGATAACTTTGTATCCGTTCTCCCTTAGATTATTAACTAGTCTAGATGCCCTTAGGACTAGAATTCTCATCGTTGGCAATAACGATGATATTGGCTGGAAACCTCTTCTCAAAAGTTTTTCCTCGCCACTTCTCCAAGCTCCTCTCGTAGGTAGCCAGAACGGAGCATCTACAGCAATGCAATCAGGCTTTATCATATTCACTTCATTTATTATTTCTTCGTCAGTAAAAAGCAGTTTTGTTTCTGTTCCTTCATCAGTCATTGAACAAAAGCCAGTGGGGTTTTCAAACTTACCAGCAAGGTCTATACCTATGACCTTCATAATATTAGTAATGAAGAGAGAAATAAGAAACTTTCATTGTGCAATACGTAGAAACTACAACTCAAATTTAAATCTTTTTGGACATAACTAAGTTTTATGGGTGGAGATAAAAAAGTTTCTGAACTTATAAAATTTTTAGGTTTTAGTTTTCCGAAAAATCCTACAACGTATGTTGATATCGGAAACAATGGTAGGAGTTATGAGTTCTTAGGGATGTTAGAACTTGAAAAAGGTTTTGCAACGCCTCACACCCTAGGTCAAAGAGCAGAATTGTATCAGATCATGACAGATGTTCAGTGTGTAGAGTTTCTGGATAAATATGCTAATAAATTTTGGAAAGGTGAAACGGAGAAACCTGCTACTTATCCTTATGCAGAGCTGGCGTCTTATCCAGTTCTTATGAGCCTTGTTACACAAGAAGATATATTCAGGAAATTGAAAGGAAATGAGTTGCTCACAAGAACGGTTATTACTAGAAAGAATGAGAAAACCACAATGGGAGTCGATCCTGTTATTGAAGATGGTGTTGCATTTATATCAGAAAACGAAATTGACATCGAAGAAGACGTAGATGGATTGTCAGCCTACTCAGGTAATTCTTTAGACCTAAACTATTGGTCCATATTAGAATGGAAGGTAAAAACAAGTAATTCCAAAAACAGTAAAATGCCTGTATGTTTTCATAATCCGCTTAAGGATTCTAAAGTGGAAAAATTCATCCCCAGGGTTCTTTTGGCAGAGGATGATACGATTCATGTTTTCTCAGACACTCCTTTTAGCAGGACAAGCTACCTCACAAAATTCCCGCTCGTAAGAAGATTAAAGTGAAGTAGTTATTTTAATAAATATTAGAATTCTTAATTCTACTTATGCTAGAGAAACTCAGCGAAGGATTGAAAGAAGCCCTAAGTAAGATAACAAAGTCAGGCTATATTGATAAGAAAGTCTTAGATGATCTAGCCAAAGATATACAAAAATCTTTGATATCTGCAGACGTTGATTTGATTCTTGCTCAGAACTTAACTAAAAAAATAGAGGAAAGAGCTTTGAATGAAAAGCCTGCTGCAGGCTTGACACCAAAGGAACATGTTGTAAAGATAGTTTATGATGAGTTGGTGAAGTTAGTTGGCAAGAAACCAGAGATAATGATCAAGCCAGGAAAGATAATGTTCATTGGTCTGTATGGTTCTGGAAAAACAACGTCTATTGGGAAGGTTGCGAAGTATTATCAGAAGGTAGGTTTAAGACCTGTTTTGATAGGTTGTGATATTCATAGGCCAGGCGCTATGGATCAATTGATGCAATTGTCCTCGCAGATTAATGTGCCTTGCTATGCTCCAAAAGACACCAAGGATCCTGTTGAGATTCTGAAAACAGGTTTTGAGAAATTCAAAAAATATGATGTAAAAATAATTGATGCTTCTGGAAGAAGTTCTTTAGACAAGGAATTGGCAGTTGAACTGAAAAAGATGGCAGATTTTGCAAAACCAGAAGAAGTTCTATTAACAATACCAGCAGATCTAGGACAGGCTGCTGGAGAACAAGCAAAAGGGTTCAAAGAACTTGTAGGCATAACTGGCATATTCCTCACAAAGATGGATGGAACTGCAAGAGGTGGTGGCGCAATAACATCTTGTGCAATAACAGGAGCGCCAATAAAATTCATCGGAATTGGCGAGAAGATAGATGCAATAGAAGTTTTTGATCCTGAGAGATTCATTTCAAGGCTGATTGGTTTTGGAGACATACAAGGTTTGTTGGAAAAAGCTAAAGAGGCTGATTTCAAACCAGAGGCAGCAGAAAAAATCATTGAAGGAAAATTCACAATGAACGAATTCTTAGAACAACTCAAAGCAATGCAGAAAATGGGTTCTCTAAAATCTGTTATGGGAATGATGCCCGGTTTGCCAAAGCTGCCAAAGGGTCTTGACCTTGACAAACAAGAAAATAAAATGAAGAAATGGTCAATCATGATACAGTCAATGACAAAACAGGAAAGAGAAGATCCGACATTAATAGATGCTTCAAGAGCCAAGAGGATAGCAAAGGGTTCAGGTGTAAACGAAACTGATGTTAGGGATTTGTTAAAGAGTTATGAGCAGATGAGAAAAGTTGTCAAAATGTTTTCTGGTGGCGGAATGAAGAGAGGGATGCTTTCAAAATTTGCCAAGAAGTTTAAAGGTTTCTGATTGTGGATAATAATGATAGATAAAATAACTAAAATTTTGGATAAGAGTCTGTGCGATCATTGTTTGGGTAGATTCTATGCTCAGTTGCTCTACGGTCATAGAAACGATGAAAGAGGTATGTTCATCAGAACCGTTATTGCTATGATGATAGATGGAAAGATGATTGATTATTCAAATATGAATCCAAACAATTTTTATGGTTTCACATTCAAACAAAACAAAGAATTTGCTGTAAACGCTAAAAAAGAAAAGTGCTGGTTGTGCAATGATATTTTTGATAACATGGATTCCTTGGCAAAAAAGGCTGAGAAAAAACTTGAAAAAATAGATTTCAACAATTTCTTGGTTGGCTCAAAGGTCCCTGAAGAAGCTCTTGAAAAGGAGGAATCCTTGTGGGAAATCACAGGCATAGAGTATGTCGAACCAATAAAGGCTGAGATAAACAGGGAGCTAGGTAAGAAGTTAGGCTATATATTTAAAAAGCCTACGAATTTTAAGAACCCGGAGATAGTTGTTCTAGCTGATTTTGATAAAAAGAATGTTGAAATTCAAATCAATTCTTTATATGTTTTCGGTTATTATCAGAAATTGATAAGAGGCATACCACAGTGTAAATGGGGAACACCTGGAAAATATAAAACATCAATACAAGAGATAATTGCTAAACCGTTCATGAAGGCAACGAAAGGAAAGGATAATGCGATGCACGGATATGGACGCGAAGATGTTGATGCCAGGTGTTTCGGATGGAGACCGTTTGTAATCGAGATAAAGGAACCGCAAAAAAGATATATCGATCTAAAACACATTCAAAAAGAAATTAACAAAACCAAAAAAATCAGATTAAATAAACTAAGGTTCGTTGACAGATCAACCGTAGTAAGAGTAAAGACGGAGAAGGGAGACAAAACTTACAGAGTTATCGTCGAGTTTGATAAGAAAGTAGACAAAAAGAATTTGAAAAAACTCAAAGAATTGATAGGAACTATCTCTCAGAGGACTCCTGTCAGGGTTTCTCATAGAAGAGCTGATTTGATAAGAAGGAGAATTGTAAAGGAATTGAAATATAGACGGGTAGGTTCTAAAAAAATAGAACTTACAATAAAAAGCAATGCTGGTCTATATATAAAAGAGCTGGTTACTGGTGATGAGGGAAGAACAAAGCCTTCCGTTGCTGAGCTACTGAATGTCAAAGCTGTTCCAAAAGAGTTAGATGTCATAAAAATCGAGTCACCAAAAAACTTATAAAATTTCAATATCAATTCTGATTATGGAAGATTCTGAGCTCAAAGAGGCTATAAGAAAAATAGATGACAAGATAGTTAGAAAAGATATTGATTCTAAGGAAACTGAAGTAGAAGAAGAATATAAGAGACCTACGTGGGATGAGTATTTCTTGGAAATAGCAAAGATGGTTGGATTAAGAGGAACATGCGGTAGGGGAAGAAATGGTGCTGTGATAGTAAAAAATAAAAGAATCATTACCACGGGTTATGTTGGTTCTCCTATGGGTATGCTCCATTGTGACGAGGTGGGACATCTGATGAGTGATTCAATAAATCCAGACGGTTCTATTACAAAGCATTGTATAAGAACAATTCATGCAGAGCAAAATGCGATAATTCAGGCTGCACTACACGGCATTTCAACTGACGGGGCAACTCTTTATGCAAAATTTGAACCCTGCTTCGTTTGCGCGAAAATGATAATAAACGCAGGAATTAAAAGAGTTGTCTGCCAGAAAAAATATCATGCAGCTGATCTAACTAGGAAATTCTTCAAGGAAGCTGGTATTGAAATAGTTTACATAGAAGACAGGGTAGAGGAATACCCCAATCAATAAGGATTTATTTCTTTTCAGGTTTACTATTTTAGATGACTGGAGAAATTTTTGAAGTTGATGGTATAATACCCTATAGTGATTTAGTAGATTTTCTAGAACTGATTTCATACGAGAAGAATGGAGAATATTGGGATGAGAATGTAAGGGCTAGACTTGGACAAAAATATTGCAATCTTTCTCTATCAGATCTATATGACCTACCAGATAATGACGTTTTTTCTAAAAGCAAAAAAATAAAATTTCTTGGTGGCGAAAAGGTTAATGCATGCTATTCTCCGCTCCTGAAATTCAATGTTGACCTCTCAGAAGTTTCCAAGTATGGAAATGAAAGTCCAGAACAACCTTCGACTGTGATGGGAGCTGCAAAAAGAATTGCAGCAGAGAATCAGATAGGAGAAGGAGATGTTGTCATCTGTCCTGATCATGGCCTAGGGATTGCAATCTCATTACAAGCAAAGAGGCCCGATACTCTGGTGAGTTTTGATTGGCACTCTGACAGAAAGGTTGATGCGAATTATACAAGAGCTTCTTGGGTACGCCATCTTAATAGAAACCCTATGATTTTTGGCTACAAAGAAAAACCGGCTATAATCAGAACAAAAACAATGCTGACATCATCTGACATAAGTAAAATAAGAGGTAGCTTAGGAATAACAGTATGTATGGACGTTCTGAGCCCTTATTATGCAGATGCAGTGATTAATCTTAGAAATAATGGTGGTATGGAACTTGAAGACCTGCTTAGCAATATAGAGACATTACAAAAAAGAAATAACGTTGTTTCCCTTAGCGTATGCGAAAGAAGAAGAATTCTAGATGACAAAGAAAATACTGCTTTGGCTGTTCAAAAAATAGTGGATGAATTTCTCAAACATTGATTTTTTGCATCACTTCATCTACTTTCTTATACAGGTGTTCTACACTCTGTTCATTGTTGTATATAGTAAAATCAGCCATCTTCATGACCTTTCCAAGACCCATGAACTCAATGTTTTCCTTATCCCTCTTTGTTAGATTTTCTATAGTAGCTGTTGAATCTTCTCTACTTCTTCTCAAGAATCTTATAGCCTCATCAGCACTAACAAGTACGAGATAGAAATTGTCAAAATTCTTTTTGAATAAGCTGACCTCTTCAACAGATCTGAAACCATCAACAACACTTCTTTCAATCTCTTGTGTTTTTATCTTTTCAACCAATTTTTCTGCTAGTATGTCCCACCTTCCAGATTCCTTTCTCATATTTTCTCCCAATTGAGATAATATGTATTTCTGTTGCTCTGAAGTTGTGTCTATTAGTAGGTTTCTTTTTCTTGCCTCTTCTCTTACGACGTCAGAGAAGACAAGCTTCCTGAAATCATACTTTGTTGATATATATGTAGATACTTCGCCTTTGCCAGAACTTGCTAGACCTGTTAAACCAACAACCAAAGGCATATAAAATCCATAGGCATATAAATTTATAAGGTTTTAAATAGTTAAATTAGAACGGTGCTTTTATGGTAGTAAAGTCACATGGACCAAGAAGGAGAACAAGAGAGAAGTTTAGAAGATCAATAAAGACTCCTATAAGTGATTTCTTGAGAAAGTTTGAGATAGGAGACAAGGTCGTGATTGTTATAAACTCTTCTTCTAGCAAAGGCATGCCTTTCAGGAGATTCCAAGGACTATGTGGAGAGGTTATCGAGAACAGAGGCAATGCTTATGTGGTAAAAATAAAGGATGGCGACAAGCTCAAGAAAATAATAGCAAATCCTGAACACCTGAAAAAGATATAATTATTCTAAGAATATTTAAATCCTCTGGATAAAAGTTATTATATCAAAGCGGAGGTCTGATAGCATGGTCAATTCAGCAGGCTTGAGGAGCCTGTTCCTTAGTGGATTCGCAGGTCCAAATCCTGCCCTCCGCATACACATCGTTATGTTAATATGAAGACCCATCTTTTGATTCTAAAAATATCTTCATCTTGTTTAAAGCCACTCTTCTCATACTTATGGAATTTTTTTCTTCTTGGCTCATTTCAGCAAAGCTTTTCGAGTATCCCTCTGGCTGGAAGATTGTATCCCATCCAAATCCAGAATTACCTCTTGGTGAGACAACCTTACCTTTTATAATGCCTTCGAAGAAATATATTTCTTTTTTACTATCCGCATAACCGATGATTGTTTTTGCTTCGGCCTTGTCGTTTTCAAAATTTTCAACAATTCTGAACAGTCCTTCATTTCCGATAGATTTTATGAACCATTTGACCATAGGTCCTGGCAAGCCGTTTAGGCAATCAAAGTAAAGGGAAGTATCTTCTACTATAAAGTCAGCTTTCTTATGTTTCAGCGCTTCCAGAAGCTTTGCCTTTATGATTTCCTTTGCATCTGTGCTTTGAATTTCAGGCAAATCAATGTCAAGTTGTTCGACCAATGGTAAAATGGATTTAACTTCTCCGAACTTATTCTTATTTCCCGTAATAAAGTATAATGTCATGATAGGTAATAGGGTAAACATTTATAAAAATCGGCTTTGAACCCAGAGGCAAGTACACACTTCCGCATAATATACTCTTCACCGCTGATGGAGGACGACATTAATAAGGCAGAATTTCTAAATTATGAATACTGAGGATAAAAATGAAGAATAATGAATGTACAATTTATTTTATAACAAAGAAAGGTAAATTAGTACAAAGTTTTCGCAAAGGAAAGGATGACTGGACACAAACAAGTTCAAAAGGTATAGTTCGTCATTGCACCGCAGAACAGGTATTATCACATCTCTTGCCACCGCTTGCAATCGGATATGTTAACGTTAGGGTAGAACCCAACAAAAAAATTAAAAAAATTCTTAAGAAAAAAATATGGTTTAAAAGGCAAAATAAATAATGGTTGTATTATGGATGTAAGGAGCCTGAAACAATTTATACAAGAAATCGTAAAGAAAGCAAATACTCTAAAGGATAAACATACTCCTGAAAAGAATGCACAAGTTAATTATGCTTGTATTTTTTCTCAAAACGATGAGCAATATGATGGTTTAGTGGCTCTTGCACAAGAGATTGGCAAGGCGGTTGAGGAAACGCCAACTGGTCCATTATTTCACATTCAGCCATTAGATACAGTAGCAGGAAATCTTCAATTGTTAAAAATCCGAAAACCAGATACAACAAGACTAGAGCTAGGCGATGCTGATTTTACGGTTTCAAATTATCCTGAATTCAAGAAGAAATATTTATCGCAAAAGGGTTTCAGCTTAATAGTTCGCAAAAACTTTGAAATAATTGAGTTAGTAGACCCGAAATTCAATGTAAGAGCGTACTTTTCAAACCCTCCCTTGGACAAACAGCTCGGAATTAAATAACTCCTGATATTAGTAACCTCTATTATTTATGATTCTTATCTGACTTTTTAAAGCTTCATTAACCACTTTTGATTATGCCTTCAAAAAAGAAAATGTTAATCAAAATAATTAAAGAAATTCAAAAGATAATGAAGGAAGAGAGTAATTTCCTCGAAAGTTTCTTCACATCTGATTTAAATTTTTAACTTTCTATCTTATGGGCATGATATATCTTGATAACAAATCACTAGTAAAATATTTTCAAGCTACTGCTAGGAAATATTCATTAGAGGTAAACGGTATACTGACCGAGTCATCTGATCGCTTTGTAGTAGAAGGAATAAGCTTCTTGTCCAAAAAAGAGCTGGAGGCTGTAGATAAGTGTTACGATAGTGTGTTAACTGATCTCACTAGAAACGAATTCAGAGGAATGTACTCTCCGACAGAAAGTACGAAAAGAAATTTGAGCAGATTAATTAGAAATAAAAGAACCATTAGAGGCGTTTTACATGGACACACTTTGGACGAGTATATCAATCCCTTTTTTGGTAGAAGTTTTAATACTGTAAGACGAAGGCTAAGTTTTCAGGATATACCAGAATTTGATAGCATAGTCAAACCTGTTGCAAAACTACCTGTTTATTATGGCTTGCTGTTAGTTCCATGTCCGCCAATGATTCAGACCATTCAAAAACAATTAAAAGAAAGATTGATTTTATTTGAAGGAGGAAGGACAGAGATACCATACGAAATTAAGAACTAGAACACAATTGATTTGAATTTGTCAAAGCATTTAAAGATTATCATCTTTTAATTTATAGGTGAACTTATGGAGACAATCGAAGAGAAGTGGCATATCTACGATCCTGAAAGTAAAGGATTGAAAGAGATCAACCTTAGCGAAATACCAGAAAATCCAGGATATGCTTTCTTGAGACAAACTAAGAAAAAAGGTGATCATTATCATGCCGAATTACTGTTGTTCTCGCCTTCCGGAGAGGTAGTTCAAACAAGATGCATCATTGGTTTTTCAGATCTTGTAAAATTAAATATAGAAAGTAATACTGAATTGAGAAGCTTATCAAAAAAGGCTCATAGGCTAAGCACGCCAATTTATTAAGATGAACGCTCGATAAAACTTCTAGAATATATAAATGAAAAAAAAAGATTTAAATAAAATAAAAATACAATTCTCATTATGTCTCTTAGAAAGATACAGGATGACGTTGACAAATGGGTTTCTCAATACAGGATTGGTTATTTTGAGCCACATCAAGTATTGGCTAGATTGATGGAAGAGACAGGCGAACTAGCTAGGGAAATAAACAATCTTTATGGACCAAAGAAGAAAAAATCCTCTGAGGAAACAAAGGAGCTAGCAGATGAGATCGCAGACATTTTCTTTACCCTCTGTTGTCTTGCTAATTCTAAAAAAATTGACCTCGAGGACGCCTGGCAAAAAATGATGGACAAACTAAACAAAAGAGACGATGATAGATTTGATAAAAAATAATTACCACCATAAAGTAACATTTTTATACTTTCTTATTCAACAATAAAATAGGTGTTTTGTGATGGAAATCAAGAATTATGATCCTAATTGTGCAATGTGCAATTTTTTGGAAGGCAATACTATAGACATAGTTTACGAAGGGATATATAATAAAGTAGCAATAAATCCAAGAATAAGTCCACATCTATTCAGGACGGCCGTGATTCCCATGAGGCATATGGGAGCAGACGGAAAATACGGACTAGAACTTCTGAATAAGCGTGAGAGAGAAGAATACAGGTCATTAAGGCTCAAAACAACAGATGCAATAATCGGGTCTGCTGACGGCACTGGAAATAGATTAGATATGCGTGATGGTCAACCAGATGTCGAATACATTGAAAGACCATGCAAACATCCTACTGGTGATTTGTTTCCTCGATACAAGGAACCTGCAAGATTAGGAGGCTATGTCTTCCCGAGATGTGTAGACGCTGAAATAGAAGCAAATAGTTTTTCTGTTAATAGCGCTCCTGTGATACTTGCTTCATTTGCAGATAAGAGTTTGATCATGCCAGAAGATTTGAGGAGAGAAATAGTATCTATTTTAAAAGAAAATTTTTAGAAACATAGTTCGTGACATCTATTAAATATTTATATCATGCGTGGCAGTAGTATTTACATGAAAGGAATGATAATACCCAATCATCTGGCAGTTATTCTTGATGGAAACAGAAGATGGGCCATAAAACACAATCTAAACCCATGGGAAGGACATTTCTATGGCGCGGAAAAGTTTGAAAAGTTCTTGGAATGGTGTAGTGATTTGAATATACCTCAAGTTTCTGCATACGTTCTCTCAACAGAGAACCTAAATAGACCAGAGAAAGAGGTAAAAGAATTGCTAAAGCTGTTTCAGAGAGAACTAGAAAAACTAGAAGGCGAGAAGAAATCATTCTTAGATAAATACGAGATAAAGATGAAGTTCGTAGGCGATCTAACTAGATTACCCATGCCGCTTCGCAAGGTCATGGGAAGGATAATGGATAAAACAGCAAAATACAACAAGAGAGTTTTCAATCTTTTAGTTGCATATGGAGGCAAGTTCGAACTAACGAGCGCCATAAAGATGATAGCCAAGAAGGCCATGGAAAAAGGTGTGATAACTGTAACACAAAAATCAATAAATAAAAATCTGCTCATAAAAGACGATGTAGATTTGGTTGTGAGAACTGGTGGGCAACAAAGGTTATCTAACTTCATGCCGTGGCAGACAACCTATGCTGAGTTCATAGTTCTAAAGAAATTCTGGCCAGATATCACAAAAAGAGATTTGGTAAAATGTATCGAAGAGTATAATAGAAGAAAAAGGAACTATGGTTATTGATTCTTATCAGGTTTCATCAAGGGAAATGTTGTACACTCTCTTATGGACTTGTCCATTAGTAATGAGAATAATCTATCAGAAACACCGAATCCGCTTGCCGGAGGCATTCCATATTCTAATGCTTCTACAAATTCTTCGTCATACATCTGAGCCTCTTCGTCTCCAGCCTCTCTCAATTTTGCTTGTTCTTCAAATCTCTTAGCCTGATCAATAGGATCGTTCAGTTCTGAATAGCCATTTCCAGCTTCTGTGCCACCCAATATCACTTGGAATCTTTCTACCAGATTTGGATTATCTGTTTTCTTTTTAGCGAGTGGCGAAAGCAGGACTGGATGATTTATTATAAAACCTGGGCCAACTAATTTTCTTTTACAATACTTCCATAGATTGTCAATCGCTCTTTCCAAGTTTATTGTTTTTTTATCGTAATCTATTTTCAGTTCATCTAATTTCTTCAGACATTCTTTTAGGCTAGTTTTGTTTATATCAATGCCGCTGTATTTTTTGATCTCTTCAGTAAAATCATAAATCTCCCATTTCTTACCCATGTCAACATCGAAATCATGTATCTTGAACTTTAGGGTTCCAAAAGTTTTTTCTGCAACATACTTGTACAATTCTTCAACAAGCTTCATAGAATCTGTATAATCTGCATACCCCCAGTAATATTCTAGTTGGTTATAATCCTGCGCATGTTCTGGATCAATTCCCTCATTTCTGAATATCCTTCCCAACTCAAAAATCTTTTCAAATCCAGCTACGAGCAACTTCTTCTGCCAAAGTTCACCGCAAGATATTCTCAAATAAACATCAATATCCAAAGCATTGTGATGCGTTACAAATGGTTTAGCGTCAGCTCCGCCAGTTGTGTTCTCCAATGCAGGCGTGTATACTTCTATAAATTCCTTTGAAATGAAAAAATCTCTCATACTCTTCCAAAACAAATGTTTCTTGACTATCATGTCCTTTACTTCAGGGTTCATCAGAATATCCAAGTATCTTTTTCTATATCTTATTTCCTCATCTTTGAGTCCATACCACTCTGATGGCAGTGATTTTATTGATTTTGTTAGAAGGGTCAGTTTCTTAACGAGAATGCTCAGCTCGCCTTTCATAGTTTTTATTATTCCACCTTCTACTCCCATTATATCTCCAATGTTTAGTTTAGAGAATAACTTGTATTCTTTTTCTGAAACATTATCAGCACCTACAAAAACCTGAATCTTTCCTGTGAAATCTTCTATATGAGCAAAGCTAAGTTTTCCATGCCCTCTCTTAGATCTGATTCTTCCTGCTATCGATATATTAACATTTTCTATCTTTTCTCCAGGTTTGACATTTGAATAATTTTCTATTACTTCCTTTATGGAATTAGTTCTTTCAAATCTGTGAGCATAAGGATCAATACCCATTTTTCTTATCTCTTCCAGCTCTTTTACCTGAATTTTTCCTACCATTTTTCTCACTAATAATTGGTTTGATTAAAATATTTATACTTCGCAACATAAAAGAAAGCATATGATAGACCTTTACTTTTTATCTGTAGTCATATTCTTCTCTATAATAGCTATACTAATAGTCAAAGACAGGAAGAACATGGATTTCAAATACTTCCTGATAATGAGAAGAACAAAAAAATTTAGAAACACTATAGACAAGATAGCCAACAAGTCTGTGTTTTTCTGGAAGATTGTTGGAACGGTTGCTGTCATAGTCTGTTTGGGTGCCATGATATTCGGAACCTATATGTTTCTTAACGTAACTTATCTTATTATCACAGGAGTTATAAAACAACCGGCAGCTCAGCTTGTAATACCTATTCCTTTGGAACAGACTGCTGTTGGTCCAGGATTCATAGGAATACCTTTCTGGTTTTGGATAATAATAATCGGAGCGATTCTCATACCTCATGAGGCATTTCATGGCATTATTGCAAGAGCTGAAAAGATAAAACTAAGAGACGTTGGCTTGATGCTCTTGCTTTTGCAATTCATATCTATACCCGTTGTTATAATTTATTTTATTTACACTGGAACCTTTGATTTTATGTTGCTTCTAATAGCTTTCCTAATGATGTTTCCAGGAGCTTTTGTTGAGCCTGAAGAAAAACAATTGAACAAATCGAAGCTTATGACTAAATTAAGGATATTCTCTGCTGGAAGTTTTATCAACATATTCATAGGTCTACTCTTGATACTATTGGTTCAAAATTTGTTATGGTATCCGAATGTTAATGGTGTATTGATAACAGGAGTTAATGAAACATCTCCTGCTGGCCAGATAGGCTTGAAGCCTGGTATGATCTTAGAAAGCATCAATAGTAGAGAACTGAACATGGATTTCTACAGATATTCTGCCATGCTTCTAACGATCCCTAAATCGAATACGGAAAATATAACATATGTTATTGCAGCTCAGAGCTTATTTGAGAATCTTGCCTATTATAAACCCGGAGACGTTGTTAAACTGAAAGTTAATGGTATTAACTATGATCTAAAGCTAGGAGAACATCCGTCGTATAAAGATTTTCCATACATAGGAATAACATCGAAGGCTTATACAAAAAATATTAGCCTTTTCTCTGTGGTATTTCCTCTTTTTGGATTGATGTCATTACTCAGCATTCTTGTAGGAACTTTCAATATACTACCCATATATCCTTTGGATGGAGGTCTTATGGTAAAGGGTATAACAGAAAAATATTTTAAGAAAAAAACAGCCAACAGAATAACAATGACGATAACATATATTCTATTCATCGCTATTGTCTATGCGTTTGTCAAAGGTCTTATTCCGTTCTAAGGAAGAATCTTTAATTCCTTTACATCACTGTTTCTTATAAGAAGTTCTCTTATGATCTTTATGTTGCAACCCTCACGACCTATGACAGAGCCTCTGTCTTTTCTGTTTATTGTCACAATTGCCTTTTCTTCCTTTATCTCAATCCTCAGAACCCTGCCTACCATGTTCTTAATGAATTCTCTATCGTCTTCAGCCCATTCGAAGACCTTGATTGGCTTGCCGAGCATTTTTTCAGCAGTCTTTATATTGTGACCATTTTTGCCTATTGTTATTGCTATCTTTCCAGGGTTTACTAGAAAATAGACGATTTCAGAACAGATGCAATCTCTAACTTCTGTTCCGGTTATGTTCTCGAATGCTGTTATTACTCTTATTGTATCGTTATCAAAGTTTCTCATTCTTTTCACTTAAGATCGCTAAGCTTGCTATCGAAAATGGTTTACCGCAAAATATGCCAAGTTGTTTTGCTGTGCCATCGAATTTTTCCAGTTTGATTCCGGTTAATTTAGTATAGTGTTCTAAATCCTTTCTAACAGTTTCCGGACAGTTATTTGCTAATACAATTGTTTTTACCTTACCCAACTTTAAATATTTTATTGCCCTACTGCTGCCTAAGATAACTTTGTTTTCTTTCACTGCATTCCTCACATCTTCTAACATAGAATCATTTTTTCTTTTTAATGTTTTTAAACTTATCGTAAACAAAGACTATAAGACATGATAAGAAATAATTATGATTCCAATAATATTTCTTTTTCATATTTTAGAATTAGAATTCCTGACTTTTATTCTTTCTTGGGTCTGAAAACCAGTTTGAACATTCCCGTGCCTACAGGGACGACCTGGTTTATTATGACGTTCTCTATTATAGAATCTAGTTTGTCTACCTCTGCATTTATAGCAGCTTTGGTCAAGTGCTTTATAGTTTCTTCGAAGTTTGCTCTTGCCAGGACAGACCCTTTAGAGCCTGCAACTCCATATCTTCCTATGGCCTTTATTCTTCCATCAGAAGTCATGATGTCAGCGACAAGCATGATGTGTCTCGCATCAACATCCAATCCTCCATCCTTCATAGTATCCAAAGCATAATTGACTATTGCCTGTCTTGCTGCTTCTATGCCAAAAGCTTTCAAGACTTCGTGTATGTTATTTGAGAATACTCTTTTTGCATCTACGCCCTCGATGTTTAAAACCTGAGAAAGGTTGCTTCCCAATGTGTTTAGTATCCAATCTTCCTCTTTCTTAACTACTCTAACCTCTGAAACATTTTTAACGCCTTTTATATGAGATTTTAGAACTCTTGATTTCAATTTCTGCAATTGTTTTATTGTCATTTCATTTTTTGGTCTGATTAGTATTTTCTCTCCCGAAGTCTTTATATCTAAATCCTTGAACAATATTTTTAAAATCTCAATCATTTTGCTCTCTTTTACAGCTCTTGCTTTCATTTCCTTATAGTCCAAGGGAACTTCTATCCTCATATTCAATATGTCAATAGCAGGTTCTATAGCTATGTCACTTAACTGTGTTTCTTGAATTTCAGAGGCAACCTCATAAGCTTTTTCCATTGTGTTATACTTCTTGTTCAAGTAGATGGTCATCATAGGTGTCTTAGGACTCCTTCTGGCATCGAATATTTCTACTAACCTTGGCAAACCCATTGTTACTTTGATTTCAGAAGCACCTGCCAAGTGGTACGTACGCATAGTCATTTGGGTTGCCGGTTCTGATATACTCTGAGCAGCCACAACTCCAATAGCTTCCCCAGGCTCGTAGCAACTATCCTTATAGACACTGATAATATGTTCTATCACCTTTTTCTTTTGTGCTTCTGTTAGTTTGAATTCCTTGAAAGCGACTTCTAGATCATCTATGATTTTTTGAGGCAGCACATCTTTCAGTTCGGATAGTTTCATTGTTTCACCTTATTATGTTTCGTATTATTGAATTAACATCTAAAAATCCCCAGTCTGATTTTGAAGGATCGATATTATCTTCTCCAGGAATGAATTGAATTATTATACCTCTATTGTCCTTAACAGTATAATTATAATCAACCTTCAGATCTTGCAATGCGTTCATCAATCTTCTCTCCAAATAACCGCTGTGTCTTGTTCTCAGTGATTTGTCCATAAGTGATTCTCTTCCGGATACGGCATCAAAGAAGAATTCGAACGGATTCAAACCAACCTTGAAGCTGCTTCTAGAGAATCCGTGTGCTGCTGGAGAAAGATCTCCAACAGAAAAGTGAGATAGCGTTCTGTTTCTATAACCTCTGCTTATCCTCTCACCTAGTATTCTTGACTGTCCCAAGTTGGCAGCTATCTGTGTTAGGTGCGTCATTGATGCTCTTGCTCCACATTTTATCATTATTGTCGCACAGCTTTCCTTTATGTTCTCTTTTATTATTTTTTCTGCATCCTCTACGGATTTTGAAAGGGCTCTGAGTATGTGAGCCTCGAGACTTTCTCTTGGAGTGCTTCCAGGCAAAATCTCTATCTTGCCTTCTTTGTATATCTCAATAAGTTTGTCAACTTCTTTTTCTGAAGCAGATATCTGTTGTCTTATTTTTTCTAATACGTTTTCCTTCAATTCAATTTCATCTAATCCGATTGTGAATCCTTTTTTATCCAGATATTTTATTCCCATTGAAGAGACCCTGTCTATGAATATATGGGCAACATCATTTCCAAACTCTTTTTCTATAACATCGATAAGCTTTCCATGTTCAGAACTTATCGCTTTCGAGTCTATGACACCTCTTTCTAACTTTCCATTTTTTATAACAACATAACCGTCATTAGGGCAGGTTCCTTTGACACATTTGTCGCATCCACAAACTTTTGCTTTAAATTCTATGTTCAAATCTTTTGGTAATAGATAGCTGAACACCTCTTTTCCTGTAAATGTTTTTTTATCAGGTATGTCAGCATAGATTCCTATGTCAGCCAAGAGCTTGAAGGCTTCTTCTCTTGACAAAACAGTGTCTTTCTGCGTGAGTAGGAAACAACCTGATATGTGGTCCTCTTTGCAACCTATGATTGGTCCACCGAATCTTGGTGATCTTATATGTCTCTGTACTTCCATAAGCATCTCTGCTTCTGCCCTTGCTTCCTCTGTTTGAGGAACGTGTAGATTCATTTCGTCACCATCAAAGTCTGCGTTATAAGGTGGGCACGTACAAAGATTTAATGTAAAAGTTCTCCACGGTGTTACTCTGACTCTATGAGCCATTATTGACATTCTGTGAAGAGAGGGTTGTCTGTTGAATAAAACTATATCGCCATTCTGCAAGTGCCTCTCAACAAGATAACCAGGAGTTATTTCTTTTGCTATCTCTTCCTTTGTCTCGTCGGTTACCTTCTTTCTTTTTTCATCAGGCCTCACAACGTAATTTATAGAGGGCCACGCCGGAGAATGCAAAATCAAATCTCTTATATATTCCATATTGTTTTCCGTAACAGTAACAGGAATGGTTAGCTCTTTGGCAATAAACTTTGGAATTCCGACCTCGTTTATACTTATGCAAGGATCAGGAGAAATCACAGTTCTTGCAGAAAAGTTAACTCTCTTACCCGTTAAGTTTTGCCTAAATCTACCTTCCTTTGATTTCAATCTATCTGACAGAGTTTTCAATGGTCTGCCAGATCTATGCCTAGCTGCTGGTATTCCAGACAAACTGTTATCGAAAAATGTAGAAACATGATATTGTAATAATTCCCAAAGATCTCCTATAATGAAATCAGGAGCACCAATATCTATGTTCTCTTTTAATCTTTGGTTTATTCTTATTATATCAACTAACTTGTGTGTTAGATCATCTTCGCTTCTCTCACCAGTCTCTAGCGTGATTGATGGTCTCATTGTAACTGGAGGAACAGGTAATAATGTTATTATCAACCATTCAGGTCTTCCACCCTTTAGTTTTAATTGATCCAAGTCCTCATCAGGTATCTTTTCGAATCTTTCCCTCAAGTTTAATGGGGTTAATTCTACAACCTCTCCTTTCTCTCCTGTTTCAAAGAAAGTGTACGGTTTCTCAAACTTTAACTGTCTTTGATCTTCTCCGCAATAAGGACACTTCTTTATTGTGGTTGTTGTTGAAGTTGAAATAATTCTTCCACAACTTCTGCAAGTTGCTTTCAGTATTTTGTAGATTAACTTTGAGTATAAAACATGAATAATCGGTTTCGTTAATTCTATATAACCAAAATGCCCAAAGCAAGAACCCATGCTCTTTCCACAACTTCTGCATCTCAATCCAGGATCTATGACTCCCAGTTTCGGATCCATCACTCCTCCTTCCAATGGGAAGCCATCATTATCATACAACTCTGCTTTTGTTATTTCAGTTGTCGCCATTTTCTTTATCATCTGAGGAGGTAGAAGGCTAAAGTTTAAGGTCTCGATAGATCTTCCACTAGTATTAACTTTAGGATATATTAACATCGTTTTTAATTCATCCAACAATAGTTTGAATGCGTAAGACATCTCGATGTCATTAACATCACTCTCTTTACAAACAGGACAAATGTTTTTCTCTAGTTTTCTATCCCATATCGCGGTCAAACCACACTTTTTACAGAATGGAACAATAACTTTATCAGAATCGAATCTTTCCTTCAGCGTTAACACGGCACCATGAGCAATCAAGCAATCTTTTTCCATTTCTCCTAGTCTCAGACCACCTTCTTTGGCTTTTCCTTCTGTTGGTTGTCTGGTCAAAAGAGTCACTGGACCTCTTGATCTTGCTTGAATCTTGTTCGCAACCATATGATCCAATTTTTGATAATAAATAATTCCGCTGAATATTTCGAACTCGAACTTTTCTCCAGTTATACCATTATAGAAAACTTCTTTTCCATCGCTTCTAAATCCTAAACCATGCAGAATCTTTCTCAAATCATTTTCTTCGACACCAGTGAAAGGTGTGGCATCAATCTTTTTACCGTTTAATGCAGAGGTTTTTGCAGTTAATATTTCTAATAATTGGCCAATACTCTGTCTGGATGGAATTGAATGAGGGTTCAAAATAATATCGGGTGTTATTCCTGATGAAGAGAAAGGCAGATTTTCCTGAGGAGCTATTAAACCTATAACAGCTTTCTGGCCATGCCTTGAAGCGAACTTATCTCCAAGCTCAGGAATTCTTAGATCTCTTACAGACACTTTAACAAGCTTGTTTCCATTTGCTGTTTCTGATAAGAATATTCTGTCAACAACACCGCTCTCTCCATGTCTCAAACATATGGAGCTCTCTCTCATGTTGGCTATTCCAGACATCAACTCATTCGCTGATAAGAATCTCAGAGGAGATATTCTTCCAACCAGAACATTATCACTCTCCACTTGAGCCTCAGGCGATAAAACACCATCTTCTGCTAATTTTGAATAATCCTCCTCGCTTCTATATCCTTTAACATCCTTGTCTGGAACAGCGATTTTATCTTCCTGACCTCCCCAGTATCTTTTTTCTTCAGCAGAATATATTCTGTAGAATATTGACCTGAACATGCCTCTCTGTATGGATGATTTGTTGAAGACAACACTATCAAACATGTTATAACCCTTACTGCATGCAATTGCAACAACGACATTTTGCCCTGCAGGGTGGCCTTTGAGATCTATCACATCATTCATTTCGGTTTTTACCAATGGTACTTGTGGATAAATCAGAACATTTGATTTCGTATCACTTCTCAAAAAGAAATTAGGCTGATACAGACCTATGGACTGGCAAATCATTTTTGCTCCTAGATTTGACCTGTCTCCTCTGTTGTGTTGTGAAAAAGGCAACAGACTTGCAGGTATTCCAAATATTCCTATTGATGTTAGCTCCAAATGAGTATGAGAATTATTAATGTCTTTCTCGTTCAATGCAATCAAACAATTATCTTCTTCTTCCGTGTCCAGATATTCTATACAACTCATCTTGATAAGATCATACCAACCGATTTCATTGCTAGATAGTTTCTTCAGGTGCCCTTCCGTAAGTCTTGGTTTTCCTTCCTCTAATATTATCAGAGGTCTCCTAACCCTTCCAGCATCTGTGTTTATTCTTATCTCGTTCAGATCTGATACAAAACTTAGATTGATTTCTCTTGATATCTTTCCTTCTCTTCTTCTCTTTCTTAATTCTTCAATAAACTTTTGAGGATCAGCAGCATAACCTATGGTTATACCGTCCAAATAAACATCACAACCCTCTTTATCCAATTTTATGTAAGACGATAATTTTTTCTTTTCGTTTTGAGTTGTGCCTGGAGTAACCTCTGCGAACAATGCCAAATGTTTTCTTAATCCTATTGTAGGACCTTCTGGTGTTTCTGAAGGACAGAATCTCTGCCAGTGAGTTGGATGCAATTCTCTTGCTTCAAAATGTTCTTGTGTTGATGTCAGCGGCGATAGAACGAGTCTCATGTGAGATAATGAGTCAATATAATTCTTCCTTTCCAGTCTCTGAGAAACACCTGTTCTCCCGCCTATCCAAGCTCCAGTTGCCATGGCAGAAGCCAATTGATTTGTTACAACGTTTGCCTCAACGATTGTTTGGACTGGTGGCAACTTTCCTCTCTTTGCCATCTTCTGATAATTATATTTTATTCTTGCGACCAGTCCCCATCTTCCAACAAGAATTGATCTGAACAATAACTCTAGCAAGTCCCCTGATAACTTGATTCTTTTATTACCGTAATAATCCAGATCGTCTTCTGGTATTTTTCCTAATGCAAGTTTTATTATTTTGGTTATTGTTTTTAACAGGTAGATTGCTTTTTCTTCTCTGTTCTTAGGTTCTTGACCCAAGTGAGGCAGTAAATATTTGTTAATGATCTGTTCAACTCTTTCTTTCCTATATTCCTTCTGAACAATCTTCAGATGCTTTCCTATATACTCTAAGGCATCCTTTTCTGTTTGAACATCAGTCTCGTAGAGGTTAACGTAGAAATCATTTATTATTTCTTCGCTTTTCAAACCTTCGATTATCGCTTTATCCTTTTCAAGGCCTAGTAATTTTAATAGAACTACTATAGGCAGTCTGCGTATGTTCGCAAAAGATATGTATATAGTTCCATCGTTCTTTCTCTCTATCGTATGTCTTTGGATGAATCCATTTCTTTCAGAATTTATTCTTATCAATTCTGTATAGTTTCCAACATTCTGTTTTTCAAGAATCATTCTGTTTGGAGCTATCTCTTCCATTAAGACTAATACTCTTTCAGTTCCATTTATTATGAAATAGCCTCCAGAGTCTTCCGGGTCCTCTCCTATAGATTCTAATTCTTCTCTAGACATCTTGCTCAGAGGACAGATTTTTGATTTGAGCATTATCGGTATCTCTGCGAGCAGAACATTAACAGGCTCTTGTTCAACCTTGTTTACAATCGGAACCACTTCCACGTAAACAGGAGCTGTGTAAGAAAAATCTCTCAGCCTCGCTTCCATAGGCAGTATGTCTCTGACTGCTCCTTCAGATTCTTTGACGCATGGTTTTCCAACAGATACCTTTACAAATTTTATTGTGAGATCTCCAATTTCTGGAACTTCTGGCTTTATCTCACCGATCTCATCTATTATTTTTTGCAGTCTGTTGTCTATAAAATCGTTATAGCTATCTATCTGGAATCTTACAAAACCTACATCATTCTTAAAGGTTTTCAGTATTTCTTCCATGATATCACTTCTTTATAACGATTCTATAATAAAGAGAAACGCCTGCTGTTTTTGATTTCCTAACGATCTTCAAAATATCTCCTTCCTTCGCTTCTAGTGCTTTTGCTACAGGATCCGACGTCATTATCTTTGGTAGATTTTCAGGCTTTATACCATATTTTTTCAAAACTTCATTCCTTTCATCTTCTTTTAATATAGTGTGCTCAGGTACCAATTCATGTTTTAGAATATTAAACTCTTCAGCCAACAAACCACCACATATATCCCTGCGTAGGAGTAAAAACTTTCAAAACGTAATTTCTATATTATTATCCAGTGTTTATAAACTTTACTGTTTGACGAACTTTTTACCTTTTCGCCTTTCTTTTAGGCCTTTTAACAGTTTTCTTCTTCTTTTTAGGTCTCAAATGAGTTTTTGACATTGTTCTAGGTTCTTCTGTTACAACCTTCAGTTTAACATACTTTGGTTGCTGTGGTGGAAAATAAATCAGCATTGCAAAGCTGATCATAGAAACTGATATGAATAGCATACCCAATATTATTGCAGTTGGATTTATTGGAAATTGAATTATTGTCAAAAAGCCTACTATAATCAAAATAAAATTCAAAACTACTAATGAAAGCCTGCTCATAATTTATTTATAGAATGTTCTGCTTAAAAGTCTTTTGGTTTTTACCCTTTAGAAGAAGTTTCATCAAGAACTTGATTAGTCATATTTTATTCATTCCTTTTTTTATATTTTTCTCTATCAAATTAATAACATCTCTTATTTCTTCTGAATTCTTTGTCTTATTTTTAATATCTTTTAATTGTTCCTTCATTTCTTTAAAACATTTATTCTGTTCTGTGAACCCTTCATGATATATTCCTACTATAAAAATATTTGAAACTTCGTTCGGTTTAAATCCTTTTTCTAATCTTAGTTTTATCATTTCTATCATGACATTTGAATGTAAATCAAGAATAGATTTTGATTGCTCAATAATTTTTGACAATTTTTTACCAGAAAATTCTATTTTAGGTTTAATATTTTTACCCATCCATAATAGCCTAGTAATTAGAAACTCATGATATTTTCCAGGTCCTAGAACTTTTTTATTTCTTCTATACTTTTCTGGCAATCTTTCAAAATACTTCCCAGGTCTTTGCTTTCTAGATTCTATTTTTCCCCATTCACTAAACAATTTTGGATTTTTCTCTTTCGTTATATTTTTTATTTTTACATAATTAGTTACAAGAGAATAGAAGTAATCAAAAGCTTTATCAAAACCTCTTTTTTTCATCACTATATCCGGTATAGGACAAGCAGCAATATCACCTAACTTCTTTATTACTGCTTTCTTTCCTTCTTTATCAGGTTTTTTAGAACTAATGTTAATAAAGTCTCTGGTTAGTTTTCCAGAACCCCAAATATAATCTCTGTTGTATTTTTCATATTTCATAATTTTCATGAATTTATACCAACCCATTTGCATTGATTATCTATGCAAGCATACCCTTCTCTAAGAGATTGTGTTTTACAATCAGAATCCACTGAGCATGAAGTTGTTTTTTCGCAGCCATTCTGTCCGCAAGCACATCTATACAAAATTTGGGGTGTTGCACACGTTTTACACATTGCTTTTATGCCTATCAAATCTCGCCTGTTTTGAAGTTCCTCTGCTTCTATTAATGAGACACATTGCATCTCAGAACTTGAGCTATTACAAGGTCCGCATGGTCCTAACCCGGTATAGGCCAATATACAGTCAGAATCAATATTACAAGATTTATCTAAAGGATTTATTATATTTGTAATTAAAAGAAATGTTAAAATAATTATAGCTAACATAATCAAAATCCAATAATATTTCTTCTTCATAAAAGAAGATTAATTAGATTAATTTATATAAATTGTCTTTTTATTAGGTGAAGAACTTAATTCTCATCCTTTTGAAGAATAAGATGGGCCTAGAGGGATTCGAAGAAACTTCTTTAGAAGAAGTTTCATCAAAAATCTCTTGATTCATAATATCATTTATTTTCGAACCAGAAACAGACATTTGGAGATGAAATCTGCCCTGTTTCATTTGTAGCATCACAACAGATATAGTGCCAGCCTATAACATCAGTAACATAAAAAATTTTAAATCCACTAGTATCATTTCCATAATATCCGTTAAGACTTAACGTTTTATCTATAGCCGGACGAAAATCGCTATAAGAGTAGAACATTTCATTTGTCTTAGGATTGTAAAGAATCTTATCATCAATAAATACACCATTTAATAAAGGAGAATTTCTTGGTACAATTTGGCCGCCGTCCTTTATGATTCCGCTTATTGTTATTTCACTGGTTGAAGAGATAGGATAGTCTGAATTCAAATTACAATCAACATAATTTGTCCCTTCAAAAGTCATGTTTTTTGGTATTTGTAAACTTCCACCAATGTTGGTACAACCACTAACTGAAATCGTTCCTAAAATTAAAACAGCTAATAAAGTTTTTAATGTCATAATTATAATTGAAAATGAATACAATATAAATCTATTGAATTTGTTTGGTAAAAACCGAAATTTAAAAATCCCCTCATCCCTCTGAAGAACATTAAGATGGGCCCAGAGGGATTCGAACCCTCGGCCTTCTGATTAAGAGTCAGTCGCTTTTGGCTTTCTTTCCGAAACCTACCAAGCTGAGCTATGAGCCCGTGAATTAAAATTAAGAAAGAGAATTTATAAAATTACTTCTTTCTGTGCCTTTTCAAAGGATGCTTCCATTTCCAGTTATAGTCAGCTAGTTTCTTAGAAGGATAGCCACATCTACTGCATACTCTTTTATTTAGATGAAATGAGTAAGATCCGCAACGTCTACATCTTGCGTGAGTGACTTTTCTATGTCTACCAAAAGAAGGAGTTCCTTTAGTCATTTAAATCACTTTTATGCTGGTGAGATGTAAATTATTGTGTCTCCCCTGATTAGAGCTGTACCAAGCTTTATTGTTGTCTCGTCCTTTCTCTCTTCAGCATTCTCTAGCCAAAGATTCAGGTGCAGATCAAAAGCTTGCAGGGTTCCTGTTATCTCTGCTCCATTCTTTAGTTTCAATATTACTCTTTTATCTTTTGCTTTTTCCAAAACGTCTAATGGTCTTGTCATGTCAATCAACAATTAAAAAACTCTATAAGAGATATTGTATGAACATATTTAAATGTTTCCAATAGTGTACATACACCTCTTATAAACAAATATTAATGAACAGATATTTATAAATGAATTCTTACGAGTATTGGGTTCTTTTTTGCCTATGTTTATTAGTTTGACCATTTTTTGCATAGGTTTTTATGTGAAGATTTCTAAATTCTAAAAAGTGAGAAAGATGGAAAAAGAAGTAAGAAAGATTTATAACAGAATAGCAGAAAGATACCACAAACTATCAGCCAATCATTTCTTTAACGCATACTTAGAAGTACCTGCTACAACTTCTTTGCTAAAGAACGTTAAGGGTAAAAAAGTGCTTGATTTGGGATGTGGAACTGGCAGACATACTATAATCCTTAAGAATAAAGGAGCTAAAGTGTGGGGTTTGGATTTGTCTCCAAAAATGTTAGAAATTGCAAAGACTGAAATAAAAGGTGTAGACTTTAAAATTGGAACTGTTTACAAACTACCTTACAAATCAAATTTCTTTGATATAATAGTATCTGGTTTGGCTGTAGAATATTTCAAGGACATAGACAAAGCTTTCAAAGAAATACGCAGAGTTCTTAAGAAAGATGGAATTTTTGTGTTTTCTACTAAACATCCTCTCTTAGAGATATCGAAGCATATAAAAGGAAGACCTTATACATTTCGCAAATTCGGGAATTATTTTAAAGAAGGTAGAACATATGCTCATTGGCCAACTTTTATGACAAACATTCCTTATTATCACAGGACTCTTCAAAGTTGGATAAGAGCCATTGTAAGAAACAAATTTGTCATAGAAAATTTCGTAGATGCAAAACCTCTCAAAGAAGGCAAGAAAGTGAATCCCAATGCTTACAAATCATATTCTCAAATACCTTATTTTATTGTTTTTAAGGTTAGAAAAGTTGGTTAAATGACAGATGCAAACTCCTTTGTCAAAACTTCAAAGATAATTAAAAAACTATCATATAAAGTTGTATATGTTCCTCACAAGGTAGTCGGAGAACATATTGCATGCTATAATGTTAGGTATAAAGGAAAACTAATACGACCTCCTGTTGCAATAAAACTACATATTCCTCTTAATGAAATCTGGATATCAAAGAAATTTAAAAAATATGAGAAGTTTATACTGTTTCACGAAATGAAAGAAATAAAATATAGATCAGAGGGCTATAAAAGAAAGGTTGCTCATAAGATGGCTCGAAGGGATGAAGTTATGTTATGGAAATACAATCCAAAATGGAAAAAACTGAATGCTGAAGTAAAATAGTTTAACTTCATTTTCTAGAATTACACGAAAATAGTCCGATGTAACATCTTAAGCTATTACAACATTTGTACATACAAATATGATAAAAAATTTAAATGTTTAGTTTATTCCAATCTTTTTATTATATGCCAACCAAACTCTGTTTTTACTGGTTGAGATAACTGACCTTTCTGCAAATTAAATGCAGCCTGTTCGAACTCTCTAACCATCTTACCTCTTCCAAATGTTCCTAGGTCTCCACCCTTTTTGCCTGACGGACATAGAGATTTCTCCATTGCTATTTGAGAAAAGTTAGCACCTTTATTCAATTTATCCAAAACTATTTTCGCTTCCTGCTCAGTCTTAACAAGTATGTGAGCACAATGCACTTTATCTACCATAAAATCACCTCAAATTATTTGTAGTTACACTTATAAAATTATTCCACTGCCTATTATTCTTGGCAATATATCATTCTGTGACGCGATTATGCAATGTTGATTCTTCCTGTAAGCAATCTTCTGGTTAGACTTCAATATTAGTTCATCTTCTGTTGATTCAACGTTACATGATACAACCTGAAGGTCTACTGACAATAAAACAGAAATACCTTTTTTAATTTCCTGCTTGAAAAACCCGTTCTTCTTGAAATTTATTCTAACTTCAGTTGATTTTTCAATCTTTTCTCTGCATATGACAAAACCTCTTCTCAGTTCATCTACTTCTATATCTTTGAGATTCAGACCTACTCTCATACCTGCGCAAGCTTCTTGCAAGTCATTGTCTTGCGACTGTATTCCTTTGACAATAACTTCCTTTTCCAATGGTTCAACAATCACTTTCTCATGCAGATTTATCTTTCCACTCTTTATTATTCCTAGAATCACTGTGCCAATACCTTTCACATTGAAATAATTATCTATCGGTATCAGCAAAAAATCATCTTTCCTCTCTACGTTGGTTTCAAGAAGTTTTAACCTCAAATCATTCTCATCTATTATCTCAAACTTTTCAAGGGAAGTGTTCTTTATCATAGGTTGTATAGTTTCTTTTACATCCGTTATTATGAAACCTTTTTCAAAGTTCATCTCATTCAAACCTATTATTATTTCACCTATCTCCTTTGTCAGATTCTTTACAACGAGAACAGGTATGTCTATCATGTTCAGAACCTGCAGCAATGAGCTTATCTTCTCAGAATTAGGACAGACATAAGTAAACACGCCTTCAGAACTGCTATGATTGAATATAGCCATGTCATTGGTTGTTCCTTTCTTTCCCAGCTTCTTTGCTAGTTCCTGATCGCCAAATATGCCTACTGTGAGATGCATTCATAATGATTGAACTATAAACGTATTTAAATATTATATATACATACCTTACACATCTTAATCTTAATCATACGAAAAAGGATTTAGAATAACCCTTAAATCCTAGTTTTTCTATATGATTAGCATGGCAAAAAAGAAGTATAATGATTCAAAGATGAGCACGAAAGAATACAGGAATATGAGGGTATCAAATCGCCAAGGATTATCAAGAAAG
>Ga0315293_10000058_pt1 | contig 83859 bp, 87 predicted proteins | sample YL17G13_20_MG_FD_203071 | JGI IMG/M metagenome (GOLD analysis project Ga0315293, IMG submission 203071) | Sediment microbial communities from Yellowstone Lake, YNP, Wyoming, USA - YL17G13_20 | ecosystem: Environmental > Aquatic > Freshwater > Lake > Sediment | place: USA: Wyoming | collected...
TAATTTCCTGAGTTCCAGTGCGGATCAGCCATGATTGCCTGCCTTCCCACCTCATTGAAAGCAATTTGCTGAGGAGAATGTTTTATAGCTGTCGCAATAGGTATGGCGCTACGGATTCTCTCAGGATACCTAACCAGCCATGACAAAACCTGCATTCCTCCCATTGAACCGCCTACAACTGTCAATAATTTCTCAATACCCAAATAATCAATGAGGTGTTTTTGGCAATCGACCATATCGTCTATAGTAATAAGCGGGAAATCAAGTGCATATGGCTTTCCTGTTTTGGGATTGACGCTTGAGGGACCTGTAGAGCCTTTGCATCCGCCTAAAACATTGGAGCAAATCACAAAGTACTTATCTGTATCAAAGGCCTTTCCCGGACCAACCATAGAATCCCACCAACCCGGATTATTTTGACCCTCATGAACACCTGCGGCATGAGCATCACCTGAAAGTGCATGAAGAATAAGTAGAGCATTAGACTTATCTTCATTTAAGGTGCCGTATGTTTCATAAGCAATGGTTACCGGACCAAAATTTTCCCCATTTTCAAGCGTAAGAGCATCGAAACTAAAATACTGCGTCTGGACAATTCCTACGCTGTTATTTTGGGTTATTTCTTTTTCTTTCGTCATGTTTTTATCTCTTGGAAAAGCCACGTAGTAAGATATCTTTCTCCTGTATCAGGAAGAACAACTACGACGAGTTTTCCTTTGTTTTCTTTGCGCTTAGCCACTTCTAGCGCAGCCCATAAAGCTGCTCCGCTTGAAATTCCCGCAAGGATTCCTTCTAATTTCGCAAGTTGCCTGGCGGCTTCTCCGGCATCTTCATTGGTAACGCGAACAACTTCATCAATAACATCCCGATTTAAGACCTGTGGGACAAACCCTGCTCCGATTCCCTGAATCTTGTGAGGACCGGGGCCGCCGCCGGATAAAACAGGTGAACCTTCAGGCTCAACGGCAATTGCTTTAAAATCCGGTTTCCTTTTCTTAATCACTTCTGAAACACCTGTAATCGTGCCGCCAGTGCCTACTCCTGAAACCAGAATATCAACTTTACCATCGGTATCGTTCCAGATTTCTTCAGCGGTAGTTTTACGGTGTATTTCAGGGTTAACGGGATTATTAAACTGCTGAGGCATAAAACTGTTTGGAATTGACTTAACCAGCTCCTCCGCTTTCTCCACAGCCCCTTTCATACCTTTTGTACCATCAGTTAAAACAAGCTCCGCGCCGAAAATCTTAAGCAACTGCCTGCGCTCAATACTCATCGTTTCAGGCATAGTAAGAATAAGCTTGTAACCCTTTGCCGCAGCTACAAACGCCAAAGAAATGCCGGTGTTACCGCTCGTCGGCTCAATAATCGTAGTGTCTTTCGTTAGAAGGCCTCTTCGTTCCGCGTCCTCGATCATTGCGACTCCTATTCGATCTTTTACGCTTGAAAGCGGATTGAAAAATTCAAGCTTTGCCAATACCGTTGCCCCTAATCCTTCGGTAATGCGATTCAGTTTTACCAAAGGCGTATTGCCTACAGTTTTAGTAATATCAGAAAATATCCTCCCCATCGTAAGCCTCCTTAAGCCGCTTTTTCTAATGCCTGCTCGATATCGGCAAGGATATCGTCAATGTGCTCAATGCCAATGGACAGGCGAACAAAATCCTGAGTCACCCCGGTTGATAACTGCTCTTCGTCAGATAACTGCTGATGCGTGGTAGTCGCCGGATGAATGGCAAGACTCTTAGCATCACCGACATTGGCCAGATGCGATATTAATTGAAGCGAATCAATAAATTTTCTTCCTGCTTCTAATCCTCCCTTAATTCCAAAACCAAGAATAGCACCTGCTCCTTTTGGCAGATATCTTTTTACCCTTTCTTTCTCAGGACTATCATCCAAGCCAGGATAATTGACCCAATTTACCCTCGGATGATTTTTTAGGTATTTAGCCACTGCAAGCGCATTTTCAGAATGCCGTGGCAGCCTCAGGTGTAAAGTTTCCAACCCTTGCAAAAACAAAAAGGCGTTGAATGGTGAAATCGCCGTACCAAGATCCCTTAAAAGAATAACTCGCGCCTTAATGATATAGGCGATATTACCAAGCGGCTTAAGCGCTTCGATGAAATCAATTCCATGATAGCTTGGTTCGGGTTCAGAGATAAGAGGGAACTTACCGTTATCCCAATCAAACTTACCAGAATCAACGATTACCCCGCCTATGCTTGTCCCGTGGCCACCGATGAATTTTGTCGCTGAATAAACAATAATATCCACGCCAAAATCAAACGGCCGTAACAAATAGGGAGATACGGTATTATCCAAGACAAAGGGGATTCCGTTTTTGTGGGCAACCTTGGATATCCCTTCTAAGTCCGCGACGTCTAACTTGGGATTACCTATGGATTCAGCGTAGATGGCCTTTGTCTTTGGAGTTATAGCTTTTTGAAACGCGTTAAGGTCGTTTGACTTAAAAAATTTCACATTTATCCCCAGGCGCGGGAATGTGTAATGAAACAAATTATACGTTCCGCCATACAGGTTATCAGCGGAAACAACCTCATCGCCTGCTTGAGCAATGTTAAACAATGCCAGCGTAGTTGCTGACTGGCCACTGGAAAGCGCTAACGCTCCGACGCCACCGTCCAGAGCTGCCATTCGTTTTTCAAAGACATCGGTTGTCGGATTCATTATTCGGGTATAAATGTTTCCAAACTCGCGCAGACCAAAAAGATTGGCGGCATGTTCCGTATTCTTAAACTGATATGATGTTGTCTGATATATAGGAACTGCTCTTGCCCCTGTTGTAGGATCAGGCTCCTGGCCACCGTGCAAGGCAAGTGTTTCTATTTTTAATTTGTTATCAATTTTACTCATTTTCCCCTCCTCATGTTTATTCCGTTCGCCGAACGGAATGAATATTACGTTCGGCGAACGAAAATCATTCTTAGAACGCGTACTGCGCGCTCAAGACCACACCGTCGCCAAGCCCTACAGGGCTGGATTTCTTATAATCGCCGGCATTAACATACGCCAAAACAAGAGTGAGATTTTTGTTCGGCGTCCACGCCAGATGTGTGTCCCAATAATTCGCGTCCTTCCAATCCGAATATTTTGCTCCCTGCTTGTACTCAAAGCCCGCAATGAGATTCAACGGGAGGATCACGTCGATATTGCCAAAGCCTGTTTCATCCCTATTCTTGTCATATCCAAATACACCGGTTGCCTTGCCTTTGGTAGAAAGCAGCCCTCCTGAGAACAGCACCGGCCTGGGTAATTGAGTAACAAGCTTTGTCGCTACTAAGTAAAAATCCTCACCGCTTGCGTCCACCCCTGTGCCAACATTAGAGGTATGCTTAATTATAGTGCCGGCCGAGACCGCCGGAATAAATTTTGTATCAAACGAATTCTCCGGCAAAAACAAAAATTTAGCCCCCACGTTATTTTTATGCTTGGCAGTAGTATTCTGTTGGTTGATAGTTTCATAGCCGTAAGAAAGCTCCAACCGCTTGAATAATGTGTCTGCAATGCCTATCGCAGTCCAATCAACCCTGACATCGCCAAGGCTGATATACCATACACCGAATCTCGGCTTACCTAATACATCGGTTTCGCCTGCTTTCAGATGGCTATCCTTTTCATCAGAATCCGCAAGATACGCTAAAGGATTAAATGCGATACCGCCTTTTCCCTCAATACTATTAAGCGGAGGGCCGGCCAATACATCCTTTATTGAAAATACAACCGTCAGCGCGAAAAGCGCTAGAACTAAAATAAACTTCTTCATTTTGAAACCTCCTTAAATTTTACGCTTTAACTCCAGCTGACTGGTTGTATTGCGCGTGTTTAACATTTTAAATCACTTGCTCCGGCTGTCCGGCAAAAAAATCACGTTCTTCTTTATACCTTTATATACCACCTCCTTCCTCAAGCTTCCAAACATCATCAAATCGCTTCTTTTCAGTTACTTCAATCTGTATTATCTTTTTATTATGAACCTTGATGATTATGGAGCCATATTCCAAAGAATCAACAGCATCTCTTATTTCCTTTAATATCGTTTCGTTCAATATATTCTTATTTTGCTTCAACCCCATCAATCCCTCCTTATCTAGCTGTAAAAAATAAAAAACCCACATACCATTTTTTCTATTTTCTGGTAGTGGGTTGTCCCGTTCTACGAATTATATTGTGATGATGCTTACATAGGCGGTCCTCCTCTACCGAAAAAGCCACACATAGCCATACTACACATCATCATAGACTTATCCTTAAATCCTATATTTAATTTTCCTTCAGATATTAGTATTCTCATGCCTTTATCCTTTTCACTACTATCTCTATCAACATAGTAGAGTTTATCATACCGAATAAACTTTGTCAAGTATTTTTTTAAAATTTTTTGTAACAGTCTGTTATCCCAAGAAGGTGGGGAAGGTTTAAACCTGCCCTACAGTATGGATGGCATCATAATTCTTCGTATGGCTAAATTGTTACAATTTTTTAAACAACCGCTTCTTTGCGAGAAAAATCTTCCGCTGGAGTTAGCGTCTTGATTATTTGCTGGGCAGCCTTTCTTCCTGAAAAAAGCATCCCTGCAAATGTAGGACCCATACGCGGTATACCAAAAACTGTAGATACTGCCATTCCTATTGCATAGAGGCCAGGATAAATTTCTCCGGTTTTCTCAACTACAAGATCCTCTGAAGTATTGACATCCATAGGACCGTAAGTTTGTAATTTTAACAAACCCCTCTTCTCAAGACTCTTTGCTACCCAGGCATCATGGCCAGTGGCATCAATTACAACCTTTGATTCTAATGCAATTGGGTCAACACAGGTAATCTGTCGCGGTAACGCTGAGACAGGTGACCAGTTAATTACCGCGCCTTCCACTCTATTATTGCGATACACCACATCGTCAAATTTTGTAAGGTTAAGGATTTTTGCTCCGGAATCGCATGTAGCAGAAATAAGCTTTGAGCAGGCAGTAGGACCATCTGAAACAAATAAGCCCTCTTCTACCTCCTTGTAAGGTATCCTTAATTCATCAAGAATATTATTTGCAGGGGCTCTAAAGGTTAAAGTATTCATAAAATAACCTCCGATCCAGAATCCACCGCCTATGTAGTTGTTGCTCTCGATGATCAAAGTCTTTAAGCCAGCATTTGCCATATCCCGGCCCGCGATAAGGCCGCTAGGGCCTCCGCCTACCACAATAACATCTGAAACAATATAATCTTCAAACCACTTACTAAACTCACTGACAATTGCCCTGCTTATTTGAGATTCTGTTATCTTCTTAAACATCTTTCTCCTCCCTTTTTAGTAAACCTGGAAATAACTGCGGAAAAACAAAAAACCCTTATGCCAACCGCATAAGGGTTATCAAATCAGGCCTCCTTTCCCTCCGCTGGCATTATCCAGATCAGGTTATAAGGGTAATCCGCTCGTTTCGCGAAACTCTCAGGCCGGATTCACGGCCTCCCCGTTTTTATATTGTAACAATTTGATTAGACCAAAAAAACCTTTATTTGTCAATGCTTTCTTTACAGGCGTCCTACTGAAGTTAGCTTAACAAAATGCAGGCAAGTGAAAGGATCCCAAGGACAATGACCGCCAGCCCCATGATGCGCGTGTTCCTTATCTCCTTCTCCATGGATATGGGCTCTATCTTCCAGTTAAAGGGCCGGTAAAGAGCTATTTGTATCTCTATGATCTTCTTGGGCTTCCAGGCGATCAGGGCGCCGAACGCGATCGCTATAACCACGATCGTAAGCCGGCCGCAAAACGAACAGATCATCCCTTCGCAACAGGAGCATTTCGCAAATAAATTCAATATAGGACAGCTCATTTATTCCCCGGATTTTACCCCTCGCCAGAAAGCCCCGCCTGTGAAGGCGAGGATGAATGGGGCTGGCTCGGGATTCGCTCAAGCGAACCCCCCGCAACAAAATATGCCACGGCTGTCCTTCGACAGGCTCAGGATTGTTCGAAAGATGGTGAGCGGAGTCGAACCATAAAGCCGTGGAGCTTCACATTTTCAGTATTTCTTTTATCTTCACGATCAAATCATCCAATTCAAACGGCTTCTCCACGTATCCGCTGATGTTATAAAAGGCAAAAAGATCCCTGAGCGTCTCCTCTTCTTTGGCGCTCAGTATAAGGACAGGCGTATCTTTTATTTTACTGATCCTCCTGATTTTTTTAAGGCACGAATAGCCGTCCATATTAGCCATCACTATATCCATGAGAATCAAGTCCGGCGTTTCCAGCTCCGCTGCCTTTATGCCGGCTTCCCCATCGTTTGCGGTTGTAACGATAAAGTTTTCCCGTTCAAGCGCTGTCTTTAATAACTTCTGCGTATCTTCTTCGTCGTCTATAACCAATATCTTTTTATTGCCGTTCATATATCTACCTCCTATATTTTTCAAAAACCTTTATGGGCTCCTTGTCATTATATTATCACAAGGAGGGACCAAAGACAAATTGTTTTTACACATCCATGCGCCTAAATAGGACGGCTAGTATTCTTAAAACTATCCCTATGCTTCGCTTTTTTCCACCATTGCCTTGTATTTCTCATGAATGAGTTTCTTGTCAAATTCCCAAAACTCACCAAGCATATCCAACTGCTCCTCTTTGCTAAAATAATCCATGCACGGCAGGAAAAAATGCCTGTCTTCTTTTTCAATGTGTTTTGGATAAAAAACAGCCAATTCTTCTATAGATTTTAGTATATCAGGCAAGGTGTTTTTGATGCCTTGTATATATTTTTCTTTGGCGATCATGAGATTGTTTGTCACGGCGCGGCCGTGGGCATGTTCTTCAATCAGTTCGCTTAAAATCTTTTTATGCTCAGCTGAAAGCTGTTTTCCGGCAAGGTCTCTGAATAATATATCCTCCTCTTTTCCGTGATGGCATCTGTCGGCATACATCCTTATAAAATCTACGGCGGTATCTATAAAAACAACGTTTGCCTCGTTTTGCCGCCGCATCTTCCCTAGTTCGACTTTCATTACTTTAATCATGCGCTCGATAAGGCGATGCTCGATCATCAATGGGCCCGCAGGCATCATAAGCAACCTCCCTGGAAAATCGCGGTTCCTATTCTTACAAGATTCGCGCCTTCCTGGATGGCAATGTGGTAGGAATCGCTCATGCCCATGGAAAGGTATTTTATATCGTGAGTTATTCTAATTTTATCGAAAAGAGCTTTTGTTTCTTTGAAATACGGCCGGCAGTCTTCGGGGTTTTCGAGGGCAGGGCCCATTGTCATGAGGCCAGTCAACTTTATATTTTTTAATTCCAGAATATGACGGGCGAGGGCTTCTGCGTCTCCGGGCAATACGCCGGATTTATTTTTTTCTTTGGCTGAATTAACCTCTATGAAAACTTCCATTACCTTGCCTATCGCGGCAGAGGATTTATCTATTGCCTCTGCGATTTCTATTGAATCAATTGTTTCTATCACATCGAAAATCTTTACTGCCTTTTTAACCTTATTTTTCTGGAGATGGCCGATAAAATGCCATCTTGCCTTTCGGCCGATTACGCTGAATTTTTCTTCCGCTTCCTGGACGTAATTTTCGCCGATAATCCTTACGCCGTTATCTATCGCCTCCAAAATCTCTTCTACTCTCTGGCCTTTAGCCGCGACCACGAGCTCCACGTAACCAGGAAGCCAGTTTAATATTTTTTGGACGTTATCTTTTACCCCTGCCATGCCTTTTTTCCGCATCCGATTTATCCATGGGTTTTACCTGTTTGGTTTTACCGCCATAGACGCAATCTATCTTCATGCCTTTAAAATATTTCTTTATGACGTTCATATCCGACTTTGAAAGGGGCTTTTCAGCGCATTCCCGGAGCGGCGTATTGAGCTGGACCTCTTTTACCCCGAGCTTTACCGCCATCTTGGCTATTTCCTTCGCGTACGCTTTATTTTTTTTAACCAGCATGATCTGTAAAGCCAATCGACCTTTGTACATCGCGCTGAATTTCTTTATGCCCTTCACGATATCGCCGAATTTTATGCCCGGGGAGGGCCTGTTTATATCTATAAAAAGGTCTTCCGCGTTGGCGTCGAATTTGAGCAGAACGAAATCCGCCTGCAGGAGATCCTCCTGCACGTCGGATCTATCTATCAGCGAGGCGTTGGTTATGACCGCGATCTTTTCTTTCCTCATCTTCTTGATCCGTTTTATCATGACGCCTAAATTTTTAGCCAGGGTGGGCTCGCCGTTTCCGGAAAAAGTGATGTAGTCTATTTTTAGATTCCTCGGTAGAGTTGAGATCTCTCTTAATATGACTTCCGTGGGCGCGAAGATTTTTCTTTCGGAGCTGAAAAGTATAGTCTCGCCTATCTGGCAGTAAGAGCAGTCATACGTGCAGATCTTATCTTCCTGAGATAACGGATCCACTCCCAGGGAACTCCCGAGCCTCCAAGAAGAGACCGGACCATAAATATACTTGAATTTCTTCATGTTTTCTATTATAACATACTTGGAGGTATTTATGATGAAAAAAGCTGTAATACTACTTGCGACGGGATTTGAGGAGATAGAAGCGGTTACTGTGGTTGACATATTGAGAAGGGCAGGAATAGATATTATCAGCGCCGGGCTTGACAGTAATAGTATTACCGGCTCGCACGGGATAACAGTAGCGACGGAGAAAAAAATAAGCGGTTTAAAGCCTGATTTTGACGCGGTAATTATTCCAGGAGGAATGCCGGGCGCAATGCATCTTCACAATTCAAGCGAGGTGAACGATTTTATTAAAGCCATGGCTTCCAAAGGCGCTTTGATCGCGGGCATATGCGCCGCTCCGGCAGTAATGCTGGCGCCTTTAGGAATATTGGATAATAAGGCTGCCACGTGTTATCCCGGGGATCAGGTTGATTTTGGGAAAAGCACGAGATATAAAAATAAGGCTGTCGTGGCGGACGGAAATATTATAACAAGCCAGGGGCCGGGCACTTCAATGGAATTCGCGTTCGCTATAGTTGAAAAACTTATAGGCAGGGAAACTGTTAAAAAACTTAAAAAACACGTGCTGGCGGATTAGTCCTTCGCAGAGCCGGCCATCCATCCTGTTGAGAAGGCGGTCTGAAGGTTGTATCCGCCTGTTTTGCCATCTACGTCAATCAACTCGCCCGCGAAATAAAGCCCTTTTACAATCTTGGATTCCATGGTTTTAGGATCTATCTCTTTTACCGATACTCCGCCGCAGGTGACCATTGCCTCTTCTATGGGCCGCACAAATCCCACGGCCATTTTGAAGTTTTTTAATTTTTCCGCAAGGCCCCTTCTCGCCTCACTTGAGATCTGGCTCAGCCTCTTATCTCCATCCATGGGCACGGCTTCCAGAATTCTTCTTACGAGCCTAGCAGGCACGAATTCTTTCAGCATGTTACTTATTTTCCTGGCGGGAGAATTTTTAAATTCCTCCTGAAAAAGTAAATCCAGTTCATGGCAATTTACATCGGGCTTGAAATCTATTGAAAGAAAAACTCTTTTCGCGGATTCCAGGGCATCGTATATCAGATGGCTCATATGCATTATGATAGGCCCTGATACGCCGAAATGCGTGAATATCATTTCCCCGCGGTCTTTGTGGATAAGCAAATCATCTTTATAGACAGAGACGCTAGCGTCATCAAACGATACGCCCTGCCATTCTTTTAAAAAAACTGTTTTTAATATAACGCCTGTGAGGCCGGGTTTTGGTTTCATCACAACGTGGCCTAATTTTTTAGCGATGTGGAAACCGAATCCCGTAGAGCCTGTTTTGGGATAAGACAGCCCGCCGGTCGCGAGGATGACTTTTTTTGAACTGAAGATAGTATTATCTTTTGTGATAATATCGAATACATCGCCTTTTTTTATCACGTCCAGGACTTCTTTCCTGTATAGAATCTTACACCCTGAATCCTTTATATATTTTACAAGTATACGGAGGACGTCCCCTGCCTTGTCAGTTATGGGAAAGACCTTTCCGTTGCGCTCTACCTTAAAATCAAGCCCTCTTTTCCTGAAAAATCTCAAAAGTTCCTTATTGAAAAACACGCTGAAGGCGTTTCTTAAAAATTTTCCGGATTCTGAAAAATTATTTATGAAATCTTCCACGCTCTCGCAGTTATTTGTGATATTGCATCTGGAGCTTCCTGAAAGAAGGAGTTTTTTGCCCGGGGAATCTGTTTTTTCGAGAAGGAGAGTTTTATCGCCGAGTTCCGCTGAGCGGCCCGCCGCCATCATTCCGGCCGGGCCCGCGCCTATAACTATCATGTCAAACATCAGGCCTCTATTTCTTTTAAAATATCCACGCCTAATTTTTTAAACATCTCCTGCAATTTAGCGGTCGGTAAGCCGAGCACGTTGAAATAAGAACCTTTTATATTATCAAAAATAAACGAGCCCGCGCCTTCTATTGAAAATCCGCCCGCTTTGTCGTAAGGCCCGAGCAATTTAAAATACTTCGGGATATCATTACTAGTGAGCTTTTTGACAGTGACTAATGATTTTTCATAATCTGTAATAAGGGCTGAGCGTTTTACATCTATCACGCAGAGCCCTGTATAGACCGAGATGGTCTTCCCGGACATTTCTTTCAACATCTTTTTGGCGCGGTTCGAGTTTTTGGGCTTGCCGATTATTTTGGCGCCGAGCAATACTACTGTATCAGCGCCTATAACGTAGCCGGATTTGATCTTTTTAGCGACTGCCTCTGCCTTTATGCGGGCGTTTATCATTGCCACCTGGTCAGGGAGCTTGCTGATATTCATGTACTCCGCGGCGTTGCTGGGTATTACCTTATGAGCGATGCCGCACGAAGCGAGTATCTCGCGCCTTCTCCTGGAATTAGACGCTAATATGATATTCATGATTAATTAATATACCTTGAAACCTGAAATATCTCAAGTTTAATTTAAAGCAAAAGCCTCTAAGTTTACACTTTGACAATGTCAGTTTGTCAACTAAGGCTTGAAGAAGAAGTTTTTAAAGGCCCAGGGGGATTTCTTGTCAAGATACGAGGAAGGGTTTTCCTTGAAGAATACCTGATAATTTTTGAACGGGGTCCAGTCTGACGGCTCTGAGATGAATTTTCCGAGATATGGTTTCGCAATCTTCAGTATATATTCATGGGGAAGCTCGTCCGGCTCAAGCACTCCCTGGTCGGGATTTTCTATGGCCCACATGGTGCCTGAAACAACTCCTATGGCAACCTGCAGTGTCGTGGCGTTCTGATGCGGCAGAAGCCTCCTGGATTCGCCTATACTCAAAATGCTTCCTGTCCACCACGAGTTATAACGGTGGCCCATGATCAGGGCGCCCAGCGTATCTGAACCTTTGATTATCTCGTCATTCATTATCCTTATCTTCGGCTGTAATTCATAATTTCTGCATCTTAATTCATAAAGCGAGGAAAGCGTGCCATCGGAAGGCATGTAAGCGTAATGAACAGTCGGGCGGTAAACAGCCCTTCCTTTTTTCCACACAGTAAGCCTGTCTGAAATCGTAAATGCCTCCGCGTGCCTTATGACCATGCCCACGATTTCGCCGTAAGGCACCCAGGACCTGACCCACGTATTCATTCCCATGCGCGAAAGAAATATCTGATTCCTCGGCCCTATTTCAGGCACGTTGGCCAGATCAGGAAGTTCATGCTCGTGCGTGCCCCAACCGATCTCAGCTGGAGAAATAGCTTCTTCCCTGAGGCCTTCTATGCTCCATGTGCCTACAAACTCGTCCACCTGTTTCGGCATGTCAGAAATCTGGTTGTCTCTCTCGCTGCAGTGTATGACCTTTATGCCGAGCTTCATGCTGAGCTCGGGAAACTTATCTTCCTTCAAAAACTTCTCTATGATCTTTTCGTCTTTCTTCGAAACAACCTTATCTTTAAGGACCTTGGAGGCTATGTCCACTATGCCCTTTTTTGTAAAATGCGAGATGAGCCCTGGGTTTGCTCCGTGATCCAGGATAGCCGTGGTAGCCTTCTGTTCGTTATTCCACTTGGAAATCATTTTCCAGATCTCCATCTGCTTGTAATAAAGGGATTTTTCAAAAGGCGTTTTCTTGTCTATATTGGCGTACGGGTCCCATTCCTCAACCGACGTATTGGCGTACAAAACTTTATTATCATGGCACCAGTTAAGCATGCTTGTTGATTCTATGTTCCACGCAAGATCTATAAGAAGCCCTCCGGGAGAAAGATGCCTGGACAGGGTCCTCGCTATATTTATGGGAGTGATCCTCTCCTGGAAATACTTCACGCCTTTTTTCATCCAGGGGCTCAGCTCCATGCGCTTATCCGCAAAATCAATAACCGTGATATTTTTATAAGGGATATCGATGTGTTTCAGGAGAAGCGGCAGGGCGCATCTTCCGACCGAACCAAACCCTATTATCAGGACTTTATTTTTAAATTTCATCATGATTTTCTTTGTTCAGTTTACAACAATTTTACGCTTATGTCAAACATAGTAAAAATTTTATTTGATAAAAAAATTTTTTTTGATAGAATGAACATGTACATTTTATATTGCTAAAGGGGGTGCGATGGAGTTTAAAGGAAAAATTCTTGTTATCGGATGCGGTTCCGTATCCCAGTGCGCGATACCGCTTATATTAAAGCTCATAGATGCCCCGCCGAAAAATATCACCACAATGGATTTTACAGACAATAGGGCCCGCGTAAAAGACAGCCTTGATAAAGGCGTAAAATACGTTATCAGCCGCATCACGCCTAAAAACTACGACAAGGTTTTGAAAAAATACGCAGGGCGGGGGGATTTGATAATAGACCTGGCGTGGAACATAGAATGCATCGCCATGCTTCAGTGGTGCAGGGATAATGACGTGCTTTACGTGAACACGTCCGTTGAAGCGTGGGATCCTTACAAAAAAAGCGTTAATAATAATCCTACTGACATGACGCTTTACGCAAGGCAGCTGGAAATACGCGAGCTCCTGAAAAAATGGGGCGAGAATAACGGCGCGACCGCTATTGTAGATCACGGAGCGAATCCAGGCCTTGTATCGCATTTCACGAAAATAGCCCTGGAAGATATCGCCAAAAAAATTATTTCCGATAAGCCGAAAGATAAACGCGTAAGGATATTGAAAGAAGCCCTGCAGAATAAATATTATCCGGAGCTCGCTAAAAGTTCGGGCGTCAAGGTCATACATATAAGCGAACGCGACACTCAGATAACTTATAAACCGAAAGAAGTCGATGAATTTGTAAATACGTGGAGCATTGAGGGATTTTTCGAAGAAGGCATCGCGCCCGCGGAGATGGGCTGGGGAACGCATGAAAGAAATATTCCCAAAGGAGCGTGTTTTCACAAGAAAGGCCCGAAAAACCAGATATGCATGGAGAACATGGGAGTAAATACGTGGGTCAGGTCCTGGGTGCCTGATTGCGAGATAGTAGGCATGGTCATCCGGCACGGCGAGGCATTCGGAATCTCGGACAGGCTCACGGTCTGGAACAATAAAGGAAAAGTCGTTTACAGACCGACGGTGCATTACGCGTATTGTCCATGCGACGCCGCTATAAATTCGCTGCACGAGCTGGAGATGAGGAGATATAATCTCCAGGAAAAACAAAGAATAATGAACAATGAGATCATAAAAGGCGAGGACAGATTAGGCGTGCTATTAATGGGCCATGATTTTAAATCGTGGTGGACAGGGAGCCTGCTGGACATTGAAGAAGCGAGAAAACTCGTCCCCAACCAGAACGCCACCACATTGCAGGTCGCTATCTCAGTAGTGGCCGCTGCCAGGTGGATGATTGAAAATCCGAATAAGGGTTTTAACCTGCCGGACGATTTGCCGCACGAAGTTATAATGAAAATAGCAAAGCCGTATCTGGGGCCTTTTATTTCAAAACCGGTTGACTGGACGCCGCTTAAAAATTATAATAAGACCTTCAGAACGCTGGGCCTTAAAAAACCTAAGGGCAGGGACGTCTGGCAGTTCACGACATTCCTTGCGTCTCAATCATGAAAAAAAAATCAGGCGGCATAGAAAATCTGATACGCAGAATGCTCAAGAAGCATTCCTCTCCTCTCATGCTCATACAGGAAGCCAGCCTTGAGAAACAATTCAGGATTTTCCGCAAAACACTTCCGGAAGTCACGCCATACTACGCGATAAAGGCAAACCCGTATCCCGGGATCATTAAAAAGTTCATTGAATTAGGCGCGGGTTTTGACGTGGCAAGCGCGAACGAGATGAATACAGTTTTGGAACTCGGCGCAAGCCCTGAAAAAATAATATTCGCCAACACCATAAAATCCAATGAAGATATAAAAATAGCTCACAAGAAAAAAGTAAAGCTCATGACCTTTGACAATGAGCCGGAATTATACAAGATCGCAAAATACTGCCCCGGGGCAAAAGTCATTATAAGAATAAAAGTGGCAAACGTCGGAAGTATAGTCGAACTCTCCCTCAAATTCGGCGCGGATCCCGAACAATCAATATCGCTGCTCAAAAAAGCAAGGTCGTTAGGATTAAAACCCATAGGCGTGAGTTTCCATGTCGGATCGCAATGCACTAATGCTGAAAATTATCTGCAGGCCCTTGAGGTATCTTCCGCGATATTCAACGAAGCAAAACAATCCGGGATATTCTTAAATATACTGGATATAGGCGGCGGTTTTCCCATAAAACATTTTGAACACGATAACCACCTTACGTTTGAACGCATGGCAAGCCAGATAAGAAAAAAAATGCAGAGGTTTTTTGATAAAAACGTGAAATTCATAGCTGAGCCGGGCAGATTTTTCGCGGGCCCTGCCGGAATATTAATAACGCAGGTAATAGGAAGGGCTTTCAGGAATAATAAAAACTATTACTATTTAAACGACGGCCTGTATGGAGATTTTTCCGGCATAGTATTTGATCACTGCAAATATGAATTCAGGACTTTAAACAGGGGCCAAAGATTTTTGAGCACCCTGGCAGGGCCCACGTGCGATTCGTTCGATACGATTTCTTTGAGCGAAGACCTTCCTGAACTTGATGTGGGCAACGTGGTGTATGTAAAAAATATAGGCGCTTATTCGTGCGCAAGCGCCGTGCCTAACTTCAACGGTTTTAAACCAGCTAAGATCGTGATGTGCTAAACCGCCCCCACCGCGTAGGTGGGGTTTAAACCCCACCTACGCGGTGTAAATGGTTCAAAAAAGAAAATACTCCCAACGTCATAAAGCGGGCCGTCGCATAACTCAATCACCTTCTTCCCTTTACCTTCTACAAATCTTCTTATTGATTTTCCGTCCGGATGATTCTTCAGAGAACCTATAAAAAATATTTTATCTTTATGGCTGCCGGAAGCACCGCCTATAAATCCTGTTTTATAGCCTGGTAATTTTATATTTCCAGGTTTTACAAGTAAGGTATTTTTGCCCCAAGCTTTTTTTATAGAAATATCCGAAGTAATAATATATCTATCATCCACAGGCACAATAGAACATTTCGCGTAACCTTGTTTAACTTTTATGAATTTTGCTTTTAAACTCTCGATGTTTTTCTCGACCTTGCCGTCATAGTAGATTATGTATTTCCCAATGCTGCACGCGTCATAAATAATGTTTTCAGGGTATCCGGAAGATTTTATCCTTTCGCCTTTAATGCATTCATAACCATTATCTCTCAAGAGCCGGGCCAGCATTTCCAAATGCGGCTCGTAAATAACCTTTTTACCGCGAGAGAACAACATCATGTCAGGGTGGCCTTTAACAGGACCGGCTAACCTGGGATGCAGCGGTGTTTCTGCTACATGATATCCCATTTTCTTTAATCTTATTTTTGCCCGAGCAGGCATCCTGGGGTCAATAATGGCTATGGTTTTCCTTACATCTTTAATTCTTACCGCTGTCCACCTGTCAGGTGAGCCATCTGGCTCACCTGACAGGTGGACAGGCACCCCATAAAAATCTTCTAAATATTTTTTTTCGCTTCCCTTATGTCCTGATATAAAATTAAATAATTTTTCCGGCGCACGGATTTCTATTGCCCTCCGGTTAAGTATTTTCTCCGCGCCTAAAATATTTATTATTTTATTCCGCATCTGGCGCGAGCGGACCATTTCTCCGAAACTCACGTGATACGGCCCTGCGAGAATCGCCCCCTTTAAATTTAAGCCCTCTGAGGGATGAAGCCCTATGCGTATGACCTTTACTCCGGCATTTTCAAATATATCAGAAATTTTTGCAGACCATTCTATCGCGTCTTCTATAGAGAGCGGTTTGTATCTGCCTCTTTTGAATAAATCCCCAAGCCCTGTGCCTTTTAAAACAATAGCAGGATATATGCGGCCTGTTTTCGGTTTTAATTCTATGAGTTTCTTTGCTGTCTTTATTGATTTCTGCAAACCATCGCCAGCCAGGCCGAGCATTACCTGGACGCCTAAATCCAGGCCTGATTTTTTTACAATGCCGGCTGCTTTTTTAATCGTATTAAAATCCATCTCCCGTTTCGCCTTTTTTAAAACATCTCTATCGAGCGATTGGACCCCAAGCTCTACCAGACACCCGCCTTTTTCTCTAAACAGCTTCATAGAGCTTTCAGTAACTGCTTCGGGATGAGTGAACATGCGGATGCCGGCTATTTTTTGATTTTTTACGTAAGGCCAAACCGCTTCGAGATATTTTTGTTGGATGGATTCGGGCAAGAGCGTAAAGGTGCCTCCGAAAAAAGCCACCTCCACTCTTTCGTTCCCATGGATTGTTTTAAGATTTCTTTCTATAATGGATTTTATTTCTTCCGGACTAGGGGCTTTGACAGTTCCTGATATCTTATGCTGATCACAATATATGCATCTATACGGACAACCGGAATGTGGGATAAATATAGGTATGATCTTCACTTATTACTTATGGAATAGCACTGTAAAAACCATTACAAGCGTGAAGAAGAAAAAATTTACATAGGTAAATGTTCTATAGACTATGTCCTGGCTCTTGATACCCGATGGAAACATGGCTAAGAAGCAAACCCATACGCCCAGCGCCCAGAAAATACTGAGATCTTTGGACGAACGGCGCCTTATGATCCTTACTATAAGCGGGATGTTCCAGAGAGGCAGTATTATGCTTGCTATGAGGGCTATTTTTTGTAACATTCTTTTAAACGTCATTGCGAGGAACGAAGTGACGAAGCAATCTAAAAATGAGATTGCTTCGTCCGCCTACGGCGGACTCGCAATGACAAGCGGTTTTAGGCTTTGCCTGCAGAGCCCACGACATGCTCGTTTTTGTGCTTGTACATCTTTACAAGCTCGTCTCTCGCAGGGCCCAGGTATTTACGCGGATCGAATTCTTTAGGGCTGAGAACAAAGACCTCGCGTATCTTCGCTGTCATCGCGAGGCGGCCGTCTGAATCAATATTAATTTTACAGACCGCGGAAGTGGCAGCCTTTCTCAACTGTTCTTCCGGAACGCCTGCAGTATTTTCAAGTTTTCCGCCGTATTTATTTATAATGTCCACATATTCCCTGGGCACAGAACTTGCGCCGTGCAGAACTATGGGAAAACCCGGTATTCTCTTCTCAACCTCTTCCAATATGTCAAATCTCAGGGGCGGAACGCTCTCTCCGGGTTTTAATTTAAATTTATAAGCGCCGTGGGATGTGCCTATTGAAATCGCGAGACTGTCAACACCTGTTTTCTTTACAAATTCCTCGACTTCTTCAGGATGGGTATAATGACTTGCTTCATGGCTCACTTCATCTTCTATCCCTGCCAATACACCAAGCTCGCCTTCCACTGTAACGTCATATTTATGCGCATACTTCACTACTTTTTTAGTAAGCTCTGCGTTGTCTTCGAATTTATGGGCGGAGCCGTCTATCATTACAGAAGAAAACCCTGATTCTACGCAGGACACGCAGAGTTCATATGTGTCGCCGTGGTCCAGGTGCAGGGCCACGGGGATATTGGATCCGGCTGTTTTTATTATTTCCATGGCGCCCATTGCCATGTGCCTCAATAAAATCTGATTCGCGTATTTCCTGGCGCCGGAAGAGATCTGCAGTATAACGGGAGATTTTGTCTCGACGCAGGCGGTGATTATCGCCTGTAACTGCTCCATGTTATTGAAATTATAAGCAGGGATCGCGTATTTACCTGCCATTGCTTTTTTGAACATCTCTTTTGTATTAACAAGGCCTATTTTTTTGTAAGAATGCATGACTCCTCCTTTTTTTTACGTGGGATTTATTATACCACCGTACTAACTATTGGTCAATTTTCTAAAAGCCCGGATGATCTCAAACATCTCGTCTTTGGTCTTCACGCGGAATGACTTTTCCCTTAAGGCCCTGACATTCCGAACGCCTTTTGTATACCATCCGAAAAATTTATGAAACCTTTTGACGCCGTGGGTTGGGCCGTAAAAATCAATACAGGCATTAAGGTGCTCCAATATTACATCGGCTATCTCATCTTGAGCCGGCCGTTTAATAATCTTTTCATTTTTAAGGAATCCCTTTATCTCTTTAAAGATCCACGGATTTCCGAGCGCCCCGCGCGCCACGAGCAGGCCGTCGCAGCCGGTTTCATCCAGCATTTTTTTAGCCAGCTCCGGCGAGAACACGTCTCCGCTCGCTATGAGAGGTATGTCCAGCGCCTTTTTCACTCTGGCTATAACCTTATAATCCACTTCACCGCTATAGCCCTGCTCTTTATTCCTTCCGTGGATGAACAAAGCGCTGACCCCGGCGTCCTGGCTAACGAGGCCAGCCTCTTCCGCGTTTATGGAATTCTTGTCCCAGCCGATCCGTATCTTCACGGTAACAGGTTTGGAGGAATTTTTTACAATTAGTTTTAATAATTTATGCAATTTTTTAGGTGTCTTTAACAGGCCCGCGCCTTCGCCGCGGCTGGTAACCTTTCTCACGGGACAGGCCGCGTTAAAATCCAGGACATCGTACTTGTGGGCGCTGAGGATATCTATTGCCCTTAATATAAACTCTTCCTCGCACCCGAGGATCTGTATGCCGAGAGGCTTGTCTTCATCGCTCGTAGACAGCATTTTCTTTGTCTTGGGCATTTTGTAACTCAGGGAGCGGACGTTTATCATTTCTATAAAAGCCAGCTCGCATCCGAACCTATGGTTTAAGAGTCTGAACGGCAAATCGCTTACGCCGGCCATGGGCGCGAGAATCAGATTTGATTTTAATTTCAATTTACCTATGTTAAACATGGGCCTATTTTACCTCATATCATTGCTTTTTGGCAAATTATATGATATAGTAATGCTCTTGATGAAAACTATAAAATTTACACCAAAACACAAAAAAAGCCATAAATCATACAGAGACCTCAAGAAAACTATCTACCTTGAAAGAAAGCTCCTGCAGATCCTTTTGGATAACATCCCTGACGCTATCTATTTTAAGGATGATAAAAATAGGATCATAAGAGTAAACAGGTTCTACGCGGAAGGGTTCAAGCTGTCTCCTGAAGACATCATAGGGAAAACAGACTTCGATTTCTTTACAAAAGACCAGGCTCAGAGCATGTTTAACGACGATACCTATATATTAAAGACTGGCAAGCCTATCATAGGAAAGATCGAGCGGACACTTCTGCCTAACGGGACTTATAACTGCGTCACCACCACCAAGATTCCGATAAAGAACAAAAAAAATAAGGTTGTAGGGACCATGGGCGTTACAAGGGATATAACTGCCTACGACAATACAGAGCGCACGAACCTGAACATGATAATAAACTCCCTGAAAGTCCTGGATAAAATACTAGAGACAAAAGACCCTTATACTTTCGGCCACACCAGGAGAGTGTCCCTGATTGCGGAAAAGATAGCCAAAGAACTTTCCTGGGAGACAAATAGAATCCTGGAATTAAAGATGTCCGCGGAACTGCACGACATAGGAAAGATACTCATACCGCTTGAGATACTTAATAAACCCGGGAAACTCTCTGACCTGGAATATAAAATGGTGCAGGAGCACGTGCAGCAGAGTTACGACATGCTGAAGCCTTACTCGTTCCCTTCCCAGCTCCCTGAAGCGATATACCAGCACCACGAAAGGCTTGACGGGAAAGGCTACCCGAGAGGCCTTTTATCAGATAAAATTCTGCCCGAAGCGAAAATCCTGGCCATATGCGACGTCCTGGAAGCCATGATATCGCACAGGCCTTACAGACAGGCTTTAGGGATGGACGTTACCTTGAAGGAACTGAAAGAAAATGCGGGTTCTAAATACGACAAGGACGTCGTGGACGTGGTCCTGAAAATGATCAGCGAAAATAACAACAAGCCTTTTTGGTTAACCTCGGAAAACCTGTCATAGCCTCCCGGATTCAATTAAAATGAAACTTCCAGTAATAAACTACTTTTTAAATAAAAAAACAGGCAAAGCGATTTACGACTATAAAATGATATCCGATAACGACAAGGTCCTTATCGGCGTGTCAGGTCAGGACAGCCTGGCCCTCGCTAGCATATTGAAATTCCGGCTTACATACCTCCCCATAAAATACACGCTGGAAGCGGTCCACGTTGAAATGAACAAGAGGAATTCCGGGATCATAAAAGGATTTTTGAAAAAACTCGGGATAAAATGCCGCGTGATAAAAGTGAATTTCAAGAAAAATAAAAAACCCATGAACAAGACGGAATGTTTCCGGTGTTCGTGGAAAAGGCGCGAGGCAATCTTCAAGCTGGCCGGAAAATTAGGCTGCGGGAAAATAGCCTTCGGCCATCATTTAGACGACATGCTGGAGACCCTTCTTTTAAACATGTTCTACCAGGGAGAGATAAGCGTGATGCCGCCTAAACTGAAAATGTTCAAGGGTAAATTTCACATCATAAGGCCGTTCAGTTACGCGGAAAAAGAGCATATCAAGAAATACGCCATGGCCAATAAAATTCCATCCATGCCTTACGAGTGCCCTTTTGGGAAAACTACCAATAGGGCCCTCATGCGCAGGATCATAGAGATGGTCAGAAAAACCTCTCCCAGAGCAAAAGAAAACCTGTTCAGAAGCATGACCAATATCCACAAAGATTATCTTCCGATAAAAGGCATGGGATAACGTGCTTGAATTCCGGGAAGTTAAAATCTCGCGCATATTAAACCCCACTTCCATCGGCTTGGGAGAATACGTCATAAACCCTTTCATGGGATGCGAATATTCCTGTCTTTACTGCTATGTCAGGTCCAATAAAGTAATAAGCAGGCGTCCCGGCGAATGGGGGACGTACGTGGACATAAGAATAAACGCGCCTGAGCGCCTGGAAAAAGAAATAGCCTCAAAAAAGCCGAAGTGCGTGCTTCTGGGGTCAACGACAGACTGTTTTCAGCCCGCGGAGAAAAAATACGAGGTCACAAAGAAAATACTGGAAATCCTGAATAAACGCGGGGTTTACTATAATATACTCACCAGGTCCCCGGCTGCCGCGGAATACACGGACTTACTCAAGCAGGGTTTCTGTAAAAAAATATACTTCACCATAAATAATGTGCGGGCAGAGCTTAAAAACAAGCTGGAGCCGAAAAGCCCCGGATTTGGATTGAGATTCAACGCTATTAATAAAATGCTTGAGGAAAACATAAGCGTTGTGCCTTGTTTCTCCCCTATCATCCCATGGTTATCTGATTTCAAAGATATATTCAGCCTGTTTCCAAAATCAAATTCGGTTGAGTTTGAAGGCCTGAACATGAATCTTGTAAACATAAATGATATAATATCGGAAATAACCTCTATCCGGCCGGATTTACAGGCTAAATACGAGAAACTTCTTAAAGATAAGGCATTTTACGACACGTTCTGGCAGGCTGTAAAAAAAGATATAATTAGAGAGGCAATAAAGGCAAAAAAGAATTATAATATACACATTCACAACTTCCGCGCCTACTTCAACAACAAATATGCCAGTTAAGTTTACAAACTGACATTGTCAGTTTGTAAACTTGGATAAGGGAAAAAGATGAAAAGTGATGTTTATTTGATAAAGGTTAAAGAGAATGATTTGGAAAAGAGGCGCGAGGCGCTCCAAAAACTCCTGGAAAAGGTAAACCCGTTCGCAGATTACAAGAAAGACGAGTTTATACCGGTAAAGCTCACCATAGGCGACAGCCAGTGCGTTTATAACATACACCCGGAATTGGTAAAGACAATCGTATTGGAAATAAAAAAATCAAAGGCAAAACCATTTCTGTTCGATACGAACGTCATATATAAAGGAGAGCGCTTAAACGCGATTGACCACCTGACCCTGGCGCAGAGTAAAGGTTTCGGCTACACAAAAGTAGGCGCGCCTTTTATAATAGCGGACGGAGTATTCGGCCAGGACGGAAAAGAACACGCGATAGATTCGGATTATATTAAAAAAATAAAGGCCCCTTCTTTCATAGGTTCCCTGGACAGCCTTCTGGTGTTATCGCATGCCACAGGACATATCTTATCCGGATACGCGGGCGCTATAAAAAATGTCGCTATGGGCATGTCTTCAAGGCCCACAAAACAGGTCCAGCACTCATCCCTGAAACCGCATGTAATAAATAAAAAATGCGTTGGCTGCGGATGCTGCGTAAAGATATGCCCTGTCCAGGCCATATCTGTCTACAATCTCCGTTCGCCGAACGGAGCAATTGCTCCGTTCGGCGAACGGAAAACATCACACGCAGTTATTAATCAAGCAAAATGCATTGGATGCGGGGAATGCCTGACCGCGTGCAAATTCGACGCCGTATTCATAAACTGGTCGGAAGACCATGATATATTCGCGAAGAGAATGATAGATGCGGCAAATTTCATCTTGTCCAAGTTTAAAAATAAATTTTTCATAACGTTCGGCTTTGACATAACAAAAGAATGCGACTGCATATCTACCAAAAACGAAAAGATATTCTCGGAAAATATAGGCATCCTGGCGTCCAAAGACCCCATTGCGATAGACAAGGCAACGGTAGATTTGGTAAATAAGGATAAAGACATGTTCAAAGAAACAGGCCTCCTGGACACACATAAAACAATGTTCGAATACGGACATAAAAAAGGCCTGGGCAGTCCGGATTATAACCTAATAAAAATATGACAAAATTTGAAGCCATTTTCGGAATTAAGGAATCTGAGATAAAAGATACATGCGTCCTTGTGCCGCTGGTGCCGAAAGGCGCGTTAAACGAGTTTGGCGTTAAAAACCTGTCCAGAGGCAAGATTTATTCTTCCGGCAATACCCCTTCTTTTACATTAATAAATACCGGGGTGGGCGCTGCGTTTACGGGAGACGCGGTTATTTACCTCAGTGGCACAAATTGTAAAAATATAATTCTCTTTGGTTCGTGCGGGCTTGTAAAATCTCAAAAGGGGCTGGATACAGGCAGTCTTGTAATGCCCGCTGAATGCTATTCAATGGAAAGTTTCACAGACATACTTTTAAAAAAACGCGGCTTCGAAACATTTTATCCGGATAAAGACATGGTTGAGCTTTTTCTAAATAATAACAAAGGCGTCCGGAAGGTAAACTGCGCGACGCTTGGGTCGTTAACGCTCGAGGAAGAAAATTTAGACCTATTCGCGGAAAAAAATATCCAGGTGGTGGACATGGAGTGCTCGTGCCTTTTTTCCGCAGCCAAGGATAAACATCTTAAAGCCATGGCCCTTTTCTATATTTCAGACGTGATAAACGAAAAACCATTCTATGAAAAACTCAGCTCCGAGGATGAAATAAGGCTTTCGGGCTCTATCAAATCAGCTATAATTGCCATATGCAGTTTCGTGAAATAGAATCAAGGTTTCCTGATTTCGGCATTAATAAAAAACAGGAAATCAACCGTCTTGTATATGAAATATCCAAAAGAGAAAAGATCCCGCCTAAAAAAATCCTGAACAGCATTGTTTCCGATAACTTTGAAACCGTAAAAAAAGAACTTTTAAAAAGAAGGTTTCCGTATTCATTTACGCGCGAGAAAGCAATAAAGCCGTATCTTCCTAAAATAGAATTAAATCCCGGCCGCGCTTTTGACGCGGATAATTCTGAATTTAACCCCAAAAAAATATTCATAGAAAAATCCGAAGCGTCTTCTTATTTAAAAAATAACTTCAAGGCATTTTTCCCGAAAGCGAAATTCATGGGAATAGAGTCTTTAAAAAAGTTTATCCGGGATAATAAAAAATCCGGGCCGCCTGACTATAACAAAAGGCGGGACACGGTCTTTATTACAAGCGAAAAATACGACTTTTTCAAAAAATGCCCATGCACAAAAGGCGCCGTGGAATGCGGGTATCATATATTTAATCTCGGATTCGGATGCATCTTCGACTGCGCCTATTGCTACCTCCAGGAATATAATAATACGCCGGGTTTAATATTTCCAGGGAACATGGATAAATTCTTCGAAGAATTCAGGCGTTATAAAAAACCCGGGATGCGGATAGGGACAGGCGAATTTTCGGATTCGCTGATGCTGGATCACGTGACAGAATACGCCCCTGCTATAATAGAATTCTTCAATGAGCATGAGGACGCTACGTTTGAATTCAAGACAAAAAGTTCAAACATAGATAACCTCTTAAAAGCAAAACACTCCGGCAATATCGTCGTGTCGTGGTCCCTTAACCCTCAAAAGATAATAGATAAAAATGAATTTTTTACGGTCGGTTTGGGCGAGAGGCTCGCATCAGCTGAGAAATGCGCCAAGAGAGGATATAAAATAGGCTTTCACTTTGATCCTGTAATCTACTTTAAAGGATGGGAACGCGAATATAGCGGGGTGATAGATTTACTATTCAGCAAAATAAAACCCGACGAAATAGCATGGATAAGCATGGGCACGTTCAGGTTCAAGCCGGAATTAAAATCTATAATAGAAAACCGCTTCCCTGAAAACGAAATACTGGACGGAGAATTGCTTTTGGGATACGACAATAAACTCAGGTATCCTTACGGATTAAGGATGGAAATATATAAATTTTTACTGGGCGAGTTTAAAAAACATTCCAAAAATCTTCCAATCTATCTATGCATGGAGGAAATCTCGATGTGGAAAGATTTGAACCTCGCTACCTCTCCGTTCGCCGAACGGAATTTAATTCCGTTCGGCGAACGGAGAGGTAGCTTACGGTAAAACACAAATAGCTCTTTCGGGCCTCGTAGGGCATTTATTCTGACAGATACCGCAGCCTACGCATAAGAAAAGGTCTACGTAAGGCTTTTTTATATTTTTCCCGTCAATAATTTCATCGTAAGTCTTGATGGCTTTTTGCGGCACAGGACAATGTTCTTCGCACACAATACACTCTTTATTCCGCGACCATGGAATACAAATATCTTTATTTATGTCTGCCAGGCCAAGCTTTTTTTCTTTCTTATCGGCCAGGTTCAATTTTGGAATCGCAGCCGTAGGGCAGACGTTTCCGCACGAATTGCAGTTATATTCGCAGTATCCTATCTCCGGGACGAGATGCGGAGTCCATATGCCGCTGAAGCCCGATTCAAATATAACAGGCTGAAGGCCGTTAGTGGGGCAGATCCTCATGCAATTCCCGCACCTTACGCATTTATTTAAAAATTCGCGTTCGCTTAATACTCCCGGAGGCCTTATTAATTTTTTACCCGCGCCAGCCGCTCCTTTATTTTTAAAACCTAACAATAAAAAAGAAGACGCTATTAAAAATAAAAAATCCTTGCGGGATATCGCAGGATTACCCTGTTCTTTGGCCGCTTTTACAGGCCATCCAAACCCGGTTCCGTGAACCGGGCAATCATATATGCAGTCCATGCAGAGCACACACTCCTCTTTTTTATAACTCATGTCTTCGTTAATCGCTGACATGCGGCAGTTAACCTTGCACTTCATGCAACGCGAGCATTTATCAACGAAGCGCCTTAATATAGAAAACTTCGCAATCATGGCGTACATCGCTCCGAGAGGACAAAGAACACGGCACCAGAATCTTTTTGTTATAAAAAGAAACGCGCAGATAACAAGAAAAAATCCCATGGTAATCGCGCTATGCGGAAAATAATATATTTTTACTCCCAGTACGGAAGATTTCAGGCCGCGATAAAAATCATACAAAGGGACGTAAAAATTTAGGCCTTTTATAAGAAAAATAAACGCCCTGTCCATAGCCAGGGTAAAAGACGGGATAAAATTCAAAGAGACAAACCTTGCCGTAATGACCAGCGGATCAAAAACCCACGCGATCTGTATCCCAAGAAACGCCAGCACAACAATGAAACAGAATACGTAATATTTTATCCGCGCCAGATTCAGGGTTCTATTTTTTGCCTTGATTCCCAGACCGTCAATAATGCTTCCCATGGGACAAACCCATCCACAGAAAAACCTGCCGAATATAAAAGTCAGGACCAACATTGCCGCGGAAAATATTATCCCGGGAATAATTATTCTGCTGCTTATAGAGGTTAATATTGATACCAGGGGGTCTATTTTAAAAAATGAGGCTGTATGGCCGGCTGACCAGAGGATGTAAATAAATAACGAAAAGAAAAATACCTGGCTGAATCTTCTAGCGAAAATTAATTTTTTCATTCATAACCTATCCGACTTCCGAAGTCGCCAAAGGCGACTTCGGAAGTCATATCAGGCAGTTATTATTAAGATATCTGCTTTCGTAATATCAGCGCTTCCAAGATCAAGTTTTACCGCTTGGCTTATATAGCTTACAGACAGCGGTTCTTTATACATTAATTTAGCGGCGTAAGAATCGCACAATACAGGGTCAGCGCTTATTATCACGGTTTTCATGTCCAAGACGTCTTCTAAATCTCCGCCGGTAGGGCCGTTTCTTTTAAGCACCCTGTAAGCGTCTATCACAGTCAGGTCAGGTTTGATAAAATCTGTCAAATGAGCCAGTTTTGTCCCTATGTCAAAATGTATCAGCCCCCTGTTGCCGCTGCAAATCCCCATGAGGTTTTTCATTGAAAGGGTAAGGCCTGTCAGGCCGTGATGTTTTAACACCGGGACATTTATAAACGTATCGCATTCCAGGGCATCCCTGTAAATAGGCCAGCCTTCCATCGGGCTTTTGTAACTAAACTTCGCCTTCACGACATTCCAGTCATCCACAAAATAAACGTTCGCGCCTTTTTCCTTTGCGATTTTTTCTATCCCGCTATTTTCATAACAACGCTTTGAGTCATTGCAGGTATTATCAAATATATTCACTCTTTTTGCCCCTGCCTTAAAACACATGTCCACTAGAGCGCCCACTACATGGGGATTTGTATTGCCTGCCTGTTCAGGAGAGCGGTCCCACCCTATGTTAGGCTTTATAAGCACGACGCTGTTTTCCTTTACAAACCTTCCCATGCCGCCCATTGCTTCCATAGCCTTAACCGTAATCGCGTAAGGATCAGCTCCATTTGCCGCGACTAAATCATGCAGGCCTTTTATCCTCTTAACAACCCTTCCAGTAGAAACATCGCCCTGGCCAAAAGCAAATTTCAATAAGGCATTATCCAAAGCCAGGCTAGCCATGCCTATGCCGCAAAGCTTTACAAATCCTTTTCTTGAGATTTTTTTATTCGGCAGTCTTTCAAAAACAGATTCTTTCATCGCGCGGCTCTCTTTTTTTCTATTATCCACGATATCAATATCCCGACTTCATAAAGCGCCCACATCGGCAGGGCAAAAATAAGCATGTTAAACACATCCTGCGTGGGCGTGATAATGGCTGATATTATAGAAATAACCACTATTGCGTACTTGCGGTTTTTGCGGAAAAAATGCGAATTCAATATTCCTACGCTCGATAAAAGCCCCATGATAACGGGTATCTGGAATACGCCCGCGCCTACCAATAAAAGGGCCCCCGCGAATGAAAAATACTTGCCTATACTTATCATCGGAACTGCCGCGCCGCCGGCAAAATTGACAAGGAATTTCAGCGCAAACGGCAGAGCGAGAAAATAAGAAAACATGATCCCTATCATAGAAAGCAAAAACGATGTCACGAGCCACATAAACACGGATTTTCTCCTGCCGGACGATATTGCAGGAGCGAGAAACGCCCCGAGCTGGTATAAAATAAACGGCAGGGAAATCACAAAACCGGAAAGAATGGATATCCTCATATACGCGGCAAATACTTCCGTAGGGGCGACAAATATAAAATTTTCTATGATGCCAGACGCGGGCAATCTCAGGATATCGGAAATCTTAGCCACGAATACAAAAGAAAAGATAACCGCCGCCGCAAAGAAAATCAGGCTTATTATGATGCGCTTGCGCAATTCCTCCAGGTGCTCTATGATTGTCATTTTATTGGCGCCATATATGTCATTCATCATTAATAGGATACCACCAATAATAGGAATGGAAAAGTGATTTTTTATCGGATTCGGGCGTGATATAATGATAAACAACAAGGAGGCTCACATGGCAGTAAAAAAGGCCGGGGAAAAATACAAATGCAATGTCTGCGGAAACGAAGTAATGGTTACAAAGGTGGGCGGCGGGGAATTAGTCTGCTGCGGCCAGCCGATGGAAAAGACAGCCGGTTAAACCAGCTGAACATCTATCGCGTTAACAGGCTTTTCCGCAAGGTTCAGGAACTCTTCTCTTTTTACAGGCAATTCCTTTACGGATTTATTGTTTATGGAAATATTTCCTATCTTATATTCTCCGTAATCTAATTTCTCGGGATTATAATAATTGACCAGGATTCTTTTTCCGGCGAATCCGGCGTTAACCGAAACTTTTCCGGACTTTCCGAATTGTTCCTTTACTAATTTAGGGTCTATTACAAGGCTGCCCATTTCTCCGCGCACGCCGAATGCATGGGTGAGCATTGTAAATAAAAGCCAGCTCGCCGAGCCAGTCAGATAATGATACATGCCGCGGCCATCTGAATTAAAATATTCAGGGACCCCGGGGTATATCCTGCTCACGCTCGTATTCAGGCACATGTTATATATGGAACTTATCACCTCGAATCCCTCTTTCGCGAATCCTCTTTTATAAAACGCGTACGCAAACATCGCGTTCATGTGGCTGAAGAACGCGCCGTTTTCTTTTTCGCCGTAAGCAAAACCGAATGCCCTCCCCAGATTCGGCTGGATCTCTTTAAAATCCGTGTTCAGCCTGAAGCCTTTTAGTTCAGGATCCCAGAGGTATTTTTTAGCGCTTTTATAGATTTCATTCACCTGCTCGCCGGTAGCGATACCGCTCATTATCGGAAACACCTGGCCGGCAAGAGTCATGCGCACGCCGTTTTCATGGTCGCCTTCCACCCTTTGGCCGAGATTATCATAATACCCGTTAAAAAAACTATAGCCTGAATTAATTTTTATCCACTCATCCCTTCGTATGCGGCCAGCCAGGCCATTCGCTTTCTGGCGGAGCTCGTCTATTATTTCTCTTTTATAATTTATTTTTTCGAGCAGATCCGACAATTCAAAAAGATTCCCCGCGTACGCCGCGGTAAACACGACGCTCTCGCCTTTTTCCTTTGCCATGTCAAGCCCGTCATTCCAGTCAGCGCCTTCCAAAAGAAAATTTCCATGACTGCCCAGCCTGGTAAAAGGCCGCTTGTGCTGCAATAAAATATGTTCCAATACAGTATCTACTTTATCGCTTTCAAAAAATTTCGCTTTTTCAAATAATATATCCTTATCCCCGGATTGATTTATGTAAAGGTTCAGCGTCATGAACGGCCACATGCCGTGGTCCATCCAGACACGGGAGATATCGTTCCTGTCGGAAATAAACTCCCCCTGTTTTTTCCCTATTATCGTGGCATTGGAGCCGTCAAGCCTTACCCCGCCGAAATTATTCACAAGGGTACCCCTCACCTCTTTTGGATTCATCAGAAGCAGCGTCAGGCAATCCTGCCACAGGTCTCTCCATCCCCTGCCGCCTCTCCCGTAATCAAAATCCGGCAGAAAAGAGCAGCCGAATATCTTTCTAAAGACCGGCTGGACAGTGACCCATTTCATCCACCTGTCAAAATCCTTGTCATCTGTCGAAAAATAAACTTTTTTGGATTTTTCAGCCCAGAATTTTTTATTAACGGACAACGCTTTGTTTATCTTATCCGGGGAATTATATTTCTTGAATATCTTTTCCGGGTCATCTTCGCTTATGCCCATGACCGCTAAGTGACTCATTGATTTACCCGGGCCGAGAGAAAGCGTTTTAAACCTTATGGCGCCGATTGCTTCTTTGCCCTGCCTTGCGATACTTGATTTTTTATCAAGAGATATATTCTTCAAAATAGCTTCCGGTTTTTCAAGGTTTCCGGCCTCGCCTGAGAATTCAAGCATCGTGGGGAAAGTGCCTTCCGGAAGACCGGAATCGCCTTCGCAACCAAGGACAAAATAAGACAGCTTATTTACCTGATGGCCCATTTCGTCAAAACTCATCGTAGGGGTAACTACCACTCCGTATTTAGTCAATCTGATTCTATTCAACAGAGAAGTCACGTGTCTGTGATCGCGGAGATTATCCGCGGAACGGCCGTATATGGGTATTGCCAGCGTAGGAGTTATTTTCAGTTTCTTTTTTGAAATATTAGTGACCTCCACAGACATGAGCTCTACCGCCTCGTTTTCCGCAGGGACAAAATTTAACACCTCCGCCTTTATGCCGAGTTTTTTATTTATCTTTATAACCTTATGCCATAAAAATCCGGCTTCCACCAATGTCTCGTCAGCTTCGCCGAAGGCCATGGACCACGCCCCGCGGCCCTCAATATACAACCAGAAATTACGGTTATACAATGTGTTATTGAGATCCTCTGTGGTAACAGGCGCTGTCAGGAACGAGTGCTGGCCTGTTTTTATGTCGCCGTGCAATTTCGGCGTTATGGACGACATCATGCCGAATTCGTTCGCGAGAGGAAAATAGAGCCTCGATATTTTATCCGGATTCCCGGCTACGAACGCGGCGTCATCGTCTATGAATCTCCAAAGCGTGTTAGGCATATTTCTCCCAGCGCAAAACATCTTTCAGGCTTTTTTTCGGCCGAGGCCTTTCTTCTTTTTTAGGGTACCCTACTGCTATCATGCTTACCAATTTATAACCATCGGGCGCGTTAAATATCTTTCTGACGGCTTCCGCGTAATCTTTTTTATCGCCGGCTATCCAGCAGCCGCCAAGGCCCAGGGCCTCGATCGCAAGAAGCATATTTTCAGTAGCCGCAGAAGAGTCTTCGATATAGTATTTCGTATCTTTGGAAAATACTGATATTAAATGCGAGGCATCTTTAATGAACGGGCCGTTCGGACACATGCCGCAGATCTTTTTAAGTATCTCCTTGTCAGACGTTACTACAAATTCCCAGGGCTGTTCGTTCCTGGCAGTGGCAGCCAGCCTTCCGGCATCCGCAATTTTTTCGATAAGTTCTTTCTTGACCTCTTTGTCTGAATATTCTCTCACGCTTTTTCTATTTTTTATTACTTCGAAAAACTCCATTTTGCTCCTTAGACCATTTCCGATCGGCGAACGGAGATGGTTCCGTTCGCCGATCGGAATTAGGTTTTATTTAAATTTGAGGTGAAACGCCTTATCTCTCTCGCTTTCCGGACATAAGACGGTATCAAAAACTCGGAAAATATCGTTTTATTGTGCCATAAAGGGTCCATGTTTTCTTTTATTATTTTATTTTTTACCAAAACCTTGTAATCCAGGGTTCCGGGTATCGGCGAATAAGAGGCGATCACCGCCTTGGCGCCAAGAGAGTTTATAAAAAGTATATCATCCATTGTTTTTTCCATGTCGATATAGCTCGCTCCCATCAAAATATAAACGCCGAGGTCTTTCTTCGCGAAACCGGCCTCCTTCAAATTTCTAAGGGCGAGCTTCAGGTCGTTATTGCTGACTTTTCCGCCTGTAAACTGCTGGACGCCCTCATCAGACGTCTCAAGCGATATGCGCAGGTCTTTGAAATTAGCCTTTTTAAAAAGCTCCGCGAGCTCTTCGTCTATGAATCTCGCGTGCAATCCGTTCGGCGTATGAAAAGTGAACTGCATGCCTGATGCAATGACTAGCCTTAAGAATCTTTTAATGCCTTCCGAACTTTTATAGGCCAGGGCGTCGTCGTAAAAAACAAAACTTTTTGTCCCGAATGCCCTATTGTAATACATAACCTCTTCAAATAGGTTTACAGGATCTTTCATCTCGAACCTGGCGCCGAACATCCTGGAGGCGCAGTAAGTGCACCTGAAAGGACAGCCTGTCGTAAGCTGTATCGGCAATATCTCTTTATCTGACAGCAGGTCATACGCGGGATAAAAACCGTTCCGGCAGAAATACTCCTCATCAAGATAATTGCCCTTCCATACGACATCCGCATCGCTGGTCAGGCGCGCGTGCTTATGGCAGATAGTCGCGTAAATCCCGCCCAGGATTACAGGGGTTTTATCAAAACGTTCTTTCAGGATTTTTATGGCAAGATGGGCTCCGGGATACCAATAAGTCATTCCCGAAGCCACGTATATTTCGTCTATTTCGGAAAATGCCGATATCTTTTCCAAAAATTCAGGGATAGGTATCCCATACCTGAAATAAGGCCTTTCTATATTTTTCAATATGTCAGGTTTTTCTATTTTTTCTTTTCTTATCTTTGAGAAACCGTATTCGTCTTTACGCCTTGAGCATCCTTCCAGACAATCCACCAGATCTACTTTAGCGCCCTTGCGGCGCAGTAATTCCCCTATGCGCAAAAGCCCAACCGGCTTTATGCCGAAATCATACGTGCTAAAATCATATATCCATGGATTGACTAAAAGTATTTTTTTCATTAAAAAGTAACTTTGGGAACTTCTTTCGCGCCTTCGACTGCCTTAAAATAAACCCTTGGCTGGCCAAGCCCTCTCAAACTGCAGAAAACGCTGCCGAATATGGTTCTTTGATACGCGTTAAAAGTTTTTACCGCGTCGTTATACCTCATCCTCTCAACCGCAATCCTGTTCTCAGTGCCTTCCAGCTGCGCCTGAAGGCTCAGGAAATTTTCATTTGCCTTTAATTCAGGGTAATTTTCAGACACCATCAAAATCTTTGACAACGCGTCTGTTATGGCGTTGGCTGTCTGTATCTTATCCTGCGTAGTCACTGCCTTTGCCCACTGGCTCCTGAGTTCAGTTATTTTTTCAAACGTGCCTCTCTCGTGCTCCATGTATCCTCTTACAGTGCTTACAAGATTCGGTATCAAGTCATTCCTTCTCTGGAGCTGATTATCAACCTGGGCCCAGGCATTATTCACCTGTTCGTCCAGTATCACCGGCTTATTAAGCCCGGCTATGACCATCCCCCCGAAAACTATCACCACTCCTACAATAACCAATAAAACTACCCATATCTTTTTCATGCCACCCTCCTTTAATGAGCACATAAGTCACTGTGCGAATTAACCCCATTCCAAATCTAAGTGTTGCTTATAAAAGACTCACGCAGATTTGGAACGGGGTAAGTTCGGACTTATGAGTTATGTCGGACTTCGTCCTCCGTAACTCATGCCCTCACTTACCACCTTCCGGATGCGCCGCCGCCTCCGGAAAAACCGCCTCCAAAACCTCCAAATCCCCCGCCAAATCCTCCTGAGCCACCTCCAAACCCGCCTCCAGGGTACCAATAACCGCCTTTTCCCCTGCCACGCCCTGGTATTGGGAAAAACCAGAAAAAACTCCGCCTTATTAACATTATAATAACAAGAATCAGAAATAAAAAGTCAAAAATAGAAAACTTTTTTGAAGGTGCCTCTATTTTTATATTGTCCAATTCAGAGATATCTACATTATATTCACCGGCTATAAGTTTACTGATAGCTGCCGCGGCCTGAAGAATCCCTGTATCGTAATCTCCGTTTTTAAAAAACGGCACCATGGACTTTTCTATTATATTATCGGCCAACGCGTCAGGGATCGCGCCCTCGAGCCCGTATCCAACCTCTATTCTGACTGCCCTGTCTTTTACCGCCACCAGAATCAGGACTCCGTTATTTTTGCCTTTTTGGCCGATGCCCCATTTCTCAAAAAGTTTTACCGCATAGGTTTCTATATCGAGAGGCAAGGTTGTGTCAATAGTTAAAACAGCCAGCTGGCTGGTGGTCTTATTCTCGATTTCCGCGGAGAGGGCCGTAAGCTTGTCTTTTGTTCCGTCTGATAAAATATTCGCGTAATCATTAACGTAACCTGCGTAATTCTGGAGACCGGCTTCTTCGCAGAAACCCGTGCCTGTAAAAATAAAAAGGCTCAGCGCTATAAATATCTTTTTCATGAAATCTTTTTTATTTCTCTCAGGTACTTTTCGAAAAACACCTCTGCGTCCTCGCCCTTTATCTTTTCATTGTTCATCCTGTCTCTTAAAATAGCGACGAATACGTCTTTGGCAAGGCCGTAATGGTTGCAGAATTCTATAAGTATCTTCTCTTTATCTATCGGCGGGTTCTGAATCTTTGACCTGAGAAGCGCCCTGAATAAGGGGATCAGCGAATGCATTGATTCTTTCATCAACGCCTCGACGCCTTTTCTCTTAAGGCCTATCTCTAAATAAGCCTGGCGGATCCGTATAAGCTTCCCCTCTATCTCTCTTTTACAAAAAAGCCTTATGTTGGTCTCGTCTATCTTTAAGCCGGAGAATATATCTTTGCCGTAAAGCAGAATATTATTTTCTTTTATCTCAATGAATTCCACGGGAAACGTGTCTTTGGACGACTCGATGTGAGACAGGGACAATAATAAAGGCGCGGTTATTCTTTTAGACGCGCCGTAATTTATAAGTTTAAGCGAATCTTTTAACTGCCGGAACTCAAGATTTTTAAATATAACCGCCAGGTTTATATCCGACTTTTTAGGCATGAAATATTTTCCGGTGGCGCTACCGTACAGAACCACAGAAACTATATTTTCCTTATGAATCTCCAAGAGCTTGATCAGATAAGGCCGGATAATAGCTTTTAATTCAGGCTTTACGCCGTCTAATTTTAAACTTTCCATATTGGGCTATCCTCTGAATTTTGTCCGCCACAGAACTTTGGCGGACAAAATTGGTTAAGGAACTCATAGGTGGAAGATCTGAACAATACCCTTACGGATGAGCATGACCGCTATTGCAGCTAAAAGAAGGTTTGTAACCTTTGACAATGCCCTCGAGCCTGCTTTTCCAAGAATTTTTATTATGAAGCTAGAAAGTAAAAGTATCAAACCCGCTAATAGAATATTAACTAATACCGATATAAGAGTGGCGGCCAGTCCGTATTCGCCTATAATAATCAATGAAGTGGTTAAAACAGCTGGCCCTACAATAAGCGGCGTCCCAAGAGGGACTGCCCCGAGTTCCTGATTGGCATAAGGGCTTCCTTTGCCTGGGCCCCTTATGTCTGCCACGGCAATATAAAATAATATAGCGCCGCCCGCGACCATGAAATCGCCCAGGGTTATGCCCATTAGACTAAAAACAGCCTTGCCCAGGAATATAAAACCCACTGCCAGGCACATGGCTGTTATCATGGATTGAAATATTATCCTGAATTTTTCCTTCTCCCTGACGCCTTCTGTGAGCGATACAAAAAGAGGCAGGACTCCTATTGCGTCGACTGCTACAAAAATAGGGATAAACGCCAATAAGACATTCTTAATCATGATCTACCTCGCCTGGTAGTTAGCGCCTATGACTTTCTTCTTTTTCTTTCCTGCTGCTTCAATAGGCCTTTTATATTTTTGATTAAAAGATATGCCCTGACTTTATTGATTCTGAGAAACCCGCGCGGCTTTTTAGTGTCTTTCATCCGATGCGATTCTTTCTATCTATATTAACAATGCTTTATAATTTTAACACTATTATAATACATTATAACAATCCGCACAATGTAAAAGCGCAAATAGAAACAATTGTAATTATACCACAAGTAAGTATATAATACATACATGATTTATGACCCGTTCCAGGAAAAAGCTATTAATTACATTAAAGAAGGCTTCTCGGTCATAGTATCCGCGCCGACAGGGGCCGGCAAAACAGTCATAGCTGAACATGTGATAAATGACTGCCTCGCTAAAGGCACAAAGGCCATATACACAGCCCCTATAAAAGCCCTTTCAAACCAAAAGTTCAGGGATTTCCAGGAAAATTTCAAGGATCACATAGGCATACTCACCGGAGACGTTACGATAAATCCCGGCGCACCCATACTCATCATGACAACCGAGATATTCAGGAATAAAGTGCTGGAAGAAAACGCGAACCTCCTTGATTATTCCTGGATAATTTTTGACGAGATACATTATCTGGATGATTACGAGCGCGGCACCGTGTGGGAAGAGTCTCTCATATTTCTGCCGCCGAATATGAAAATGCTGGCGCTTTCCGCAACCATCCCGAATATAGATGAATTCGCCAAGTGGCTCGAGCTGATCCATAAAAAACCCCTGAAGACAGTGAAAGAGAATAAAAGGCCGGTGCCGCTCCATTTCTTTTTCCAGTGCCATAATAAAATCATGGATAGGACCAACGACATAAAAAATCTCGGACGGCACGAACATTTTAAGCCCAATAAACCCGTATCGCTCATAAAATACCTTTTTGAAAACAATAAGCTGCCCTGCATATATTTCTGTTTCTCGAGAAGGCATTGCGAAAGGCTCGCGGAAGAGATACTTGGATTTGATTTTTTAAATTACAACGAAAAACAGGCTATAAAAACGCTTTATCGCGAGCTCCGCCAAAGATTCGATCTCCTTGAAGAAAAAAGCGCGGGGTTCATGCTCCCTTTCATAGAAAGGGGCATTGCCTTTCATCACGCAGGGATGATGCCCACGCTTAAAGAAGTGATTGAAAGGCTTTTTACGAGCAGGCTGATAAAAGTCATATTCACGACGGAAACGTTCGCGCTGGGAATAAACATGCCCGCGCGCACGGTCGTATTCAACGAGCTGAGAAAATTTTACGGCAATTTTTACAGCAGCCTGAAGACAAGGGACTTTTATCAGATGGCTGGCAGGGCAGGCAGGCGCGGCATAGACGAAGAAGGTTTTGTTTATTCCAGGATAAACCCGCACCACACTTCCGGCCAGGAAGCCGACAGGATAATTTACGGATCTCCCGAAAAGGTCGAAAGTAAATTCAACGCCTCTTACGCGACCATATTAAACCTTTACAGTAAATACAAAGAGAAGCTGTACGAGATATATCCTCTCTCTTTTCATTATTTCCAGGCAAATAAACATTCCAGGAAAAATGCATTGGACCTTTTATATAATAAGGTGGGGCTGTTAAAAGACCTGGGATATATAAAAAATAACGAGCTCACGAAAAAAGGGGATTTCGCCAGCAAGATCTACGGTTACGAACTTTCGCTCGCCGAGCTCTACGAAAAAGGTATCCTGGAGAATCTTTCAGAAACAGAGCTCGGGATATTGTGCCTCGGCCTGGTATTCGAGCCGAGAAAAATCAGCGTCCTGCCGAAACTTAGCAGGACCGCGAAATCCATTAAAAATATCACCGACACTGTCCTGGATAATATAGAAAAATCCGAAAGAAAATTAAAGATACGGCCTTTCAGCAAAAAATATTACTACCACCTTTCACCCTGCCTGGAGGCGTGGCTGAGGAACGAAAGTTTTGACAACATCCTCAGGTATACGGACTCTGACGAAGGAGAGATAATACGCTATTTCAGGATGGGAATCCAGATACTGAGAGAGCTCATGGACACGCCATGCTCCGCTGAATTCAAAGAAAAAGCCCTCAAATTAATTCATGTCATTAATCGGGATATAATCGACGCGGAAAAACAACTAAGAGGATAAACTTCTATGTCAAAGGCAACACTTTTGTCATTGTCAGAAGTGTCGCCTTGGCTGGATTAAGAACCGCTGCTGCTTTTTTTCTTTTATATCTTTGGGCACGTAAACTTTCTCTCCTGTCATGGGATCTTTGCCTGTCCAGTACATTGCAGACGATAGCGTCATGGGTAAAGGTATAAAATCCTGGATCTGTTCCGGCCTGATACGCCTTTCTGACAAATACCTCGCCAGTTCCAAACTCGCATCTCTATCCGCGCCCGGATGAGAGGTTATAAAATAATTTACAATAAATTGTTTTTTGCCGAGCTCCCTATTTATATCTTGAAATTTCCTAACAAATCTTTCATATACCCAAATGCCGGGCTTATTCATGAGCTGAAGGACTTTGGCCGAGACGTGCTCAGGCGCGGCTTTTAAATATCCGCTTACGTGCTCTCTGCATAAAGCCTTCAGGTACCTGTCGGAATATTTATCTGTCAAAAGATCATACCTTAAACCACTGCTTATAAATACATGCTTTACGCCTTTAATCTTCTTAACCCTGTCCCATAAACTTAACGACTCATCGTATCCAAGCTTAAGATTCGGGCATTTTGACGGCATGAGGCATTGTTTATTTCTGCACGCGCCTCGAGTTTTCCATAATTCGCAATGCGCGGCGTATAGATTCGCAGTAGGCCCGCCGATATCGGTTATCGTGCCCTTAAAATATTTTTCTTTTGTTAAATTTTCTATTTCCCTGACTATCGAGTCCCTGCTTCTAGACTGTATGATGCGGCCCTGATGAAGGCCCAGGGAGCAAAAACTGCACTCTCCATTGCAGCCCCTGTGGGAGATTATAGAATTTTTTACTGTCTCAAAACCGGGCACGCCTCCTTCCCTGTCGTATACGGGATGCGGCAATCTGGCATAATTAAGCGCGTAGACAGCGTCCAGCTCTTTTTCAGTCAAAGGCCTTTCCGGAGGCAGTTGAACAACAAACCTATCTCCGTGTTTCTGCGCGATGGTTTTCCCTGTAAAAGAATCCGACTCAGAATAAAATAATCTGAACGCTTCGTTGAATTTATCTTTATCTTTTTCAATCTCTTCAAAAGAAGGTATCTCCAGATAATTTTTTAAACCGCTTATGTCTTTTTTTATTATTACTGTGCCGCGTATATTATCTAAATTTTTTACAGCTTCGCCTTTTTTAAGCCTATTTGCTATCTCCACAATTTGTTTCTCGCCCATGCCATAGACCAATAAGTCCGCTTTTGCATCAGGAAGGATAGAGCGGCGCACTGTATCTGACCAGAAATCATAATGAGCCAGCCTCCTCAAACTCGCTTCTATGCCTCCCAATATTACAGGCGTATCAGGAAAAAGCTCTTTTACCTTATTCGCGTAAACAATCACAGCCCTGTTAGGCCTTAAACCAATCATGCCTCCGGGCGAATAATCGTCATTTTTTCTCTTGGAGCGGTTAATGGTGTAATTGGAAAGAATCGAATCCATGTTGCCCGCGGTTATCCCGAAAAATAATCTTGGCTTTCCTAATTTCAAAAAATCATCAGACGTTTTCCAGTCAGGCTGGGCTATAATCCCAACTTTAAATCCCAAGGCTTCGAGAACTCTAGCAATGACAGCCGCGCCAAAAGCAGGATGGTCCACGTAGGCATCTCCTGTGATGAGTATAATATCCAGTTCATCCCATCCTCTCTCTTTCAAGTCCTCTGCAAATATAGGTAAAAATTTTTTATCTCTCATACACCCTTCAAGCTAAGTTTACAAAAGTGACATTGTCAAAAGTGTAAACTTACATCTATAATTATTCCCCTATTATCTTTACCAGAACTCTTTTCTTCCTTTGGCCGTCGAATTCGCCGTAAAAGATCTGCTCCCACGGCCCGAAGTCAAGCTCGCCTTTTGTGACAGCCGCTACTATCTCCCTGCCCATGAGAGTCCTTTTTAAATGCGCGTCGCCGTTATCCTCTCCTGTAAGATTATGTTTATATTTATCAATGCCATATGGCGCGAGCTTTTCCAGCCACTTTAAAAAATCTTCATGAAGTCCGGCCTCATTATCATTTATAAATACGCTCGCTGTTATGTGCATAGCGTTTACAAGGCATAAGCCTTCTTTTATTCCGCTTTTTTTAATCGCGGCCTCTACCTGAGAAGTAATATTTACTATCTCGTATCTATTGCCCGTGTTCATCCATAAATATTCTGTGTGCGATTTCATTTTCGCCTCCTTGATCATAAAAATTCCTCATTTCCGTTCGCCGAACGGAGTAATTACTCCGTTCGGCGAACGGTATAGCTGTAGCAACCTACGCAGTTAATTATAAAAATGCCGATGAAACAGTATCAGAAAATAGAAAGCCTTCTTCAGTAAGCTTTATCCCTGTCCTCTCCCGCGTGGCTTTATCTATTTTATATTCCAGAAGATTATCCTTGAAAAGCTCGTCAAGCACTCCCTTTTCTATAATATCTTCAAAATCAAAACCTGTTTTATTTTTAAACCAGTCATAATCTATGCCTTGTTTTACCCTGATTTTAACTCCCGCTGTCTCTTTAGCCATTCTAAGGACAGGTAATGTTTCTCTGTAAACAATAATGCTTACGCCTTTTGCGTATCTATCAACATATTCTTCCGCGTCGCGAACATTTTCAGAACGCGTCCCGTCCACATAAGAAACAGCTGACGGCCCCAGGCCTAGATAAGGATTATTATCCCAGTAATTTAAATTATGAGCGCATTCAAAACCCGGTTTCGCGAAATTAGAAACCTCGTAATGCTCAAAGCCCATTTTTGGAAGATAGGATATTGCATAGCCGTACATGCCTGCCATGGTTTCATCATCCAGAGGTGTAATATCCTTTTCCTCTCTCATCCTGAAAAGAGGCGTAGCTTTTTCATAGCTTAATGAATAGCAGGATATGTGCCGGCAGCCGCAGGCTATAGCCTTTTCAAGTTCAGCCTGCCATGCCTTTAAATTCTCCCCGCCTGCTCCGAATATCATGTCAATGTTTACGTTCTTAAAGCCTGATTTCTTTGAAAGTTCTATCGCCTCCAATGCCTGCTTTGCGTTGTGAATCCTGCCAAGCGACTTTAATTTTTTATCGTCAAACGACTGGACGCCTATACTGATACGGTTTACGCCTTTCTCAATAAACAACCTGAGTTTTTCTTCATCTACACTCTCGGGGTTTACCTCTATGGTAAATTCCGTATTCGCTCTTATGAATCTCTTTAGGCCGGACAATAATTTATCCAATAAATCCCTGCTTAAGACGCTCGGCGTGCCTCCGCCTATATAGATGCTGGAAAAATTTTGATTCAGCTCTCCTATCTGTTTTAAAATTATTGATATATACGAATTTGCCAGATTTTCGGTGTATGGGGCACTGTAAAAATCGCAATACAGGCATTTCTCTCTGCAAAAAGGTATGTGGATATAAAGCCCCTGCTTCTTAAAAGCAAAAATTCTCTCTATAAAATCTTTCATTTTTATTTCATCATACAGCGCAATCTCATCTTCCACGGGCATAAGCTGAAAATAGCTTATAAATTCCTTTGCAAATACACCCGTGCCTTTTTTGGAAAGCACGCTGCTTAAACCGCAGCTCGGGGAATCACTTTTAAATATAAACCCGGCCAGTTCTTCTTTTTCAAGCTGCTTTAACCTCTCCCCGGCCCAGCTAAGCATCTTTTCAGTATGGTCTATATTGGAATTTCTGGTAACAAGTCTTGGCGAGTCTAGAGCCCCTATTAAATGCATTGCCTCTCTCGGCACGCTAAGCCCGCATTCAACTTCAGGGCACACGCTTATCCATTCTACAATATTACCAAGCTTATCTTTCAGATAATGGTCCAGCTTATGCCTTCCGTCATATCTGACATTTTCTCCCAGAAGACAGCTGCTTATCCCGAGTTTAATTTTATCCATTTTAAATAATCTTTATTGGCTGCCGCGATAGGTACGGCGATAATTTCCGGAATTTCATAAGGGTGGATTTTTTTAATCGCTGTTTCTACTTTTTTATAAAGGCTCTTTTTTGTCTTAATTATGCATACCCATTCTTTTGCTGTTTCGATTCTGCCTTTCCAGCGGTAAATACTCTTTATAGGCCCGGCTATCTGAACGCAGGCGGCAAGCCTTCCCTTTATAAGGGCATTTGCTATTTTCTCAGCCCCACGCTTAACAGATATAGTTGTAACCACCTGAATATACTTATTTTTCATACCTTTATTCTATCCTAAGTTGACACTCTGACATTGTCAGAGTGTCAACTTATGTTCCTATTTAAGACTCGATTTCGATGTTATCTATATAGAATTCTTTGCCGGAGCTTGCCAGTATACCCAAGCCGCTGCATTTAGGGCAGTTAAAATCTGATTTTTCGTGTTCGAATATAGCGCCGCAGTCTTGACATTTCAGCTTTGATTTGGCAGGTTTAATGACCAGCTTCGCGCCTTCAAGAAGGTTTCCTTTGGCAAGGTTATCAAAATATATTCTGATAGATTCTTCCTGCAGTCCGGAAAGCTCCCCTAGGATAATGGTAACGCTCGTTATTTTTTTAGCGTGGGAGCTCTTCGCTTTTTCCAGTATATGTTTCACTACACCTTCTACAATGTGATACTCATGCATTTTTGTATAAATCCTATTATTTTATCACTTTACCTGCTGGTGCTTGACTACCTCTGCCTGGACCATGTAGATAACATCTTCCGCTATATTAGTAGCGTGATCGCATATGCGTTCCAGAAAACGGGCGATTAATAAAAGCTGTACAGCCCTTGGCGCAGTGGAAGAATCCTTTGCCATGTAGTCTTCTATTAATTCTTTCTGGATAATATCCCTAAAATTATTGGCCTCAGGGTCTGACAACAAAACTTTTTTAGCTAGCTCTATATCGCTTTTGATAAAGGAATCTATAGACATTTTTACCATATTCTGGGCAACGGAGGTCAATTTAGGTATATCAACCAATGGTTTTAATAAAGGCTTATCCACCAGCTCAAGCGTGCGCTGAGCAATATCCACCGCGAGATCTGCTATTCTTTCCAGTTCGGCATTGATTTTCATGCCGGTAGTGATAAAACGAAGGTCTTTTGCCATTGGCTGATACCTAGCTATCAGGTCTATACATTTTTCATCTATAGCTAGCTCCAGCTTATCGATATTATTGTCGTTTTCTATAACGCTTTCAGCCAATTTACCGTCTCTGCTTTTCAACGCTTCAACGGATTTATAGATAGCTTCTTCGGCAAAACCGCCCATTTTCGATATATCCTGATTTAAACTTTTCAGCTCTTGATCAATATGTCTTTCCATGTTATCCATACCTCCCTGTTATATAATCTTCTGTTCTTTTGTCTTTCGGCGCGGTAAATATATCCTGTGTCCTGCCGAACTCCACAAACTCTCCCAAAAGCATGAAGTCCGTATCGTCCGAGACCCTGGCTGCCTGCTGCATGTTATGAGTTACTATTATTATAGTATAATTATTTTTTAATTCACGCATTAATTCTTCGATTCCGGCGGTTGCCTGCGGATCCAGAGTAGAGCACGGTTCATCCATCAATAATACATCAGACTTTACCGCAATAAGGCGCGCTATGCAGAGCCTCTGTTTCTGCTCCAAAGACAACCTCAATGCAGACTCTTTCAGCCTGTCTTTCAGCTCGTCCCACAAAAGAACGCTTTTTAAACTCATTTCTACTATCTCGTCTAATCTATCTCTTTTTATATTTTCCGAATGCACCCTTTCTCCAAAAACTATGTTCTCGTAAATAGACAGCGGAAACGGATTAGGCCTCTGGAAAACCATTCCCACTTCTTTACGAAGTTTTACCAAATCCGCATTTAAATCAAGTATGTCTATCCCGTTAACCATGACTTTGCCGCTTGTCTTGACGTTTTCTATCAAATCGTTCATGCGGTTAAAAACGCGAAGCATTGTGGATTTTCCGCAGCCTGAAGGCCCGATAATAGCGGTAATCCTATTGGGCTCGAAATTTGCGTTTATATTCTTTAGCGCCTGAAAATCGCCGTACCATAGATTAAGTTTTTCAGTCCATATCTTTGCCATTAACCGAATTTTCCTCTTATGTAACCATCTGTGCGTTTGTCTTTGGGCGCAGTGAAAATCTTTTCTGTCTTATCTAATTCTATAAGCTCGCCGCTTAAGAAAAAAGCTGTCCTGTCTCCCACCCTGGCCGCCTGTTTTACATTATTTGTCACAAGGACTATTGTGTATTTTTCTTTTAACTTTACCATCGCGTCTTCCACCTTTGCGGTAGAAATCGGGTCCAGGCCCGAGCACGGCTCGTCAAACAAAATAACCTCAGGCCCTACCGCAAGAGTCCTCGCTATGCACAAGCGCTGCTGCTGGCCTCCTGATAATTTAAACGCGGACTCATTCAATCTATCTTTTACCTCTTCCCATAGATACGCCTGCTTTAAAGCATTCTCCACTACTTGCACCAGGCGCTTTCTGCTTTTTATGCCTGCCATCTTCATACCATAAGCCACGTTATCAAATATTGACAATGGAAGCGGCAAGGGCAAGGCAAATACCATGCCTATTTTTCTGCGTAAAAGTTCGACATCTATATCCCTTATATCTTTGCCTTCGAATTGCGCTTCACCGTTCATTTTAAGATTGGGATTCAGTTCGTTCAAACGGTTAAGCATCCTCAAAAAAGTTGTTTTACCGCTATTGGAAGGCCCTATAATACTCAATATCTCATTAGGCTGAATATCCAGATCTATCTGCTTCAAGGCGTAGGCAGTCCCAAATAAAATATCGAGTTTCCTTATGCGGAATTTTACCATTTTTTATTTTTCCTGAATTTATAACGTATGATTATTGCCACGAGATTCATGAATAAAACAAGCGCCAATAAGACAAACGCCGTGCCGTATCTTATCTTTTCGTCCACATTAGGGACCTGGGTGGATATAACGTATAAATGATACGGCAAGGCCATCGCCTGATCGAATATAGAAGCCGGAAGCTGCGGCAGATAAAAGGCTGCCACTGTAAATAGAATCGGCGCTGTTTCCCCGGCTGCCCTGCCAAGGCCTAAGATAGTGCCTGTCAATATCCCGGGTATGGCATTAGGCAACACTATGTGTCTTATTGTCTGCCACTTGCTTGCGCCTAATGATAGGCTTACCTCGCGGAATGATTGAGGCACGCTTTCTAATGCCTCCCGCGAAGCTATAATTATTATAGGAAGGATCATTATGCCCAAGGTAAGCGACCCTGAAAGTATAGACGCCCCGAATCTAAAAAATACTACAAATAACGCCAGGCCAAAAAGCCCGTAAACCACAGACGGAACCCCTGCCAAATTTACAATAGCTAATTTTATAACCCAGTTTAATAAATTATCCTTTGAATACTCACTTAGATATATCGCGGCTAAAAGTCCTATGGGCAGGGCAAATATTATTGCGCCTGTGACCAAATATACCGTGCCTATAATCGCGGGAAAAATCCCGCCTGCTCGCATGCCTTGACGCGGTATATCAGAAAGAAATTGCCAGTTTATGGCAGGAAGCCCTTTCTGAATAATTATCAACACTATTAACCCGACCGGCACCACTATTAAAAGCGTTGCCGATAGTAAAAAGAAAAACGCTATTTTTTGGGTCCTGTGAGAATTTTTCATCTATCACGACCTTTATCCGATCGCCGATCGGAAAATTTTCCGATCGGCGATCGGTTTTCTCAGGCCTACTGCCTTTTGTGTAAAAATAAATCCGCTGTAACGTTAATCGCGAAACTGATAATAAATAAAACTATGCCTATCGCGAAAAGCGCGAAGTAATGTTCGCCTCCCACAACTGCCTCTCCCATCTCAGCCGCGATTGTAGCTGTAAGGGTCCTGACCGGGACAAAAATGCTTTGCGGCAGGACAGCCGCGTTTCCAGTAATCATCATTACAGCCATTGTTTCTCCGATTACTCTTCCAATACCTAGCATCACCGCAGCCAATATGCCGCTCGAAGCCGCGGGAAGCATGACTCTATATATGGTCTGCCAATGCGTCGCTCCAAGCGCAAAAGAGCCTTCTTTATAATTCTTCGGCACAGAATAAAGCGCGTCCTCCGCAATGGATACTATTGTGGGCATGGCCATAAACGCCAGCATTATGGAACCTGATAAAGCGGTTAAGCCTGTGGGCAAGTGAAAAATATTTTTAACTAAAGGCACAAGCGTTACCATTCCTATAAAACCCAGGACAACGCTTGGTATGGCAGCTAATAACTCTATGCCTGCTTTTAAGACCTCTTTTATTTTTAAAGGAGCTACTTCTGCTATATATACAGCGCATCCCACGCCTATCGGGATAGAGATAATCGCGGCGCCGAGAGTAACAAGAAGCGAGCCCAATATAAGGGGAAGTATACCTAATTGAGGAGGTTCTGAAATAGGGTACCAGCTTTTGCCGAATAAAAATTGAAAAGGGCTTACGATATTAAATACGCTAAGCCCTTCTTTCAGGAGAAACAAAAAAATCAGCGCTACAAAAAATATAGACGCTATCCCGCATATAAGAATAAGCTTCTCTATTATAAACTCTTTAAATTTACGCATGAGATCCTTTGCTTCGCTCAGGATGACCCCTTTATAGATGGAAAAATCCCAGAGGGGTCATTTTTTAACAGGGACGAAATCGGTGGCTAAAACTATTTTCTGGCCTTCTTCTGAAAGCGTAAAATCTACAAACTTCTTTACCAAGCCTTGGGGCAAGTCATTTGTATAAAGGAATAACGGCCTTGATATAGGGTATTTATTGTTTATAACATTCTCTATAGTAGGCTCTACATATTCTGATTTTTCGTCTTTGGCTATAGCAACTGGTTTTTGCTTGGCTGAAATATACCCCATTCCATAATAACCTATAGCAGCAGAGTTCCCGGCTACTTCATCAGCAATAGCCTGAGATGATGAAAGCATTAAAGCACTGGGCACAAACTCTTCCCTACTATTAGGATCGTTTCTTCTCAATACATGTTCTTTGAAATAAACATGCGTCCCTGAATTCACTTCCCGCGAAAGCAAAACTATCTTTTCATCTTTACCACCGACCTCTCTCCAGTTAGAGATCCTGCCTGTAAAAATACCGGCAAGCTGGTCTAATGTAAGTTTATTTACCGGGTTGGACGGATTTATCACAACTGCCAGGCCGTCCAAAGCAACTGCTATCTCGTTAGGATTCACGCCTTTTTGTTTGGCAAGAGCGATTTCTTTATCTTTTATATTTCTGGAACTCATGGCTATATCGCAAGTGCGGCTTATGAGACTGGAAAACCCTGTCCCGGAACCTCCGCCGGTAACCGCTATGAAATCTCCAGGATTTTTCTCCATGTACTTTTCCGCCCAGGCCTGGCCCAGATTCACCATTGTATCCGAACCCTTAATCTGTATGGAATTCTTCGAGCTTGCAGCCATAATAGACGCTAAAAACACGACGCCTAATGAAATAAATAAAAATCTTCTAAACATACCCTTTCTCCTTTATATACTCTTGCCTCTTATTTTAATTCCCTTATCCCTGAGCTCGTCTGTTTTCTGCTTGGAGCATTTCATGCAAAGAAAAACAGGCTTTGAGTCGTCTCTCTTGTCATAATTCGGCGCCCTTACGAGCCTCCACAGGCTCTCTTCCTTGCCGCAGGAATCGCACTTGCCCTTTTCCTTAAAGTGCCATACCTCTACTGCGTAACTTGTAAAAATAAACCTGTCAACCCAGAAGAATATGGCGCCTCCTATCAGGTTGGCGATAACAGTGGGCCATATGCCCACGCCAAGATTTTTGACCGCCAGCCACAAGATAGGAGTGCTGAGCTGCCATCTTACCAGATATAATATAAACTTTCTCGGATTAACCATAGGAAATTAACTATAATTATACCTAATAAAAACAGAAAATACCAAGTAAAAAAATAGGGACGGTTCTCCGATTACCCCGAGAACCGTCCCTGCCTCTACGCTGTTTGCCGATTTATATAGCTAACTCATTTTCCGCAACCACCGCCATGACATCCGCACTGACAGCCAGTGCCTGCACAATCTGTACCTGCAGGGCATGTGCATGCGGGTTTTTCACAACAACTTCCCGCAAACGCATATATCGGCGCGAATGCCATTAACGCTACAAAAGACGCTAACAAAAATTTCTTCATAAAACCCCCTTTTATTTTCGCCAGCTAGACTTTTCTAAACTGGTGTATCAGAGAAAGTATTTCCTCTAATTTCTTCTTTTTTTCTTCCAAAGACTTGCCTTTTACTGCGGCTGTCACGCAGCCCGCAAAATGCTTTTCAAGTATCTTGTCCTCAACCCTGGCAAGCGCTGATATGGCGGCGTGTATCTGGTTAAGTATGTCAACGCAGTACTCCCCTCCTTCTATCATGCGCTGTATGCCCCTTATCTGGCCTTCCACGCGTTTCAAAGATGTCAGGTTGTCGCTATGATCAGGATATCTATTCATAATCTCACCTCCCACCATAAGTATACCATACCCCCCTATAGTATGTCAAGTATAAAAAATAAGACCCGGCGTTATAGCCGGGCCTTATCTGCATCAACGTTATATCTTTCTTACGTTTGTTGCCTGAGGACCTTTTGGGCCTTCTCCGATTTCGAATTCTACTTCTTGTCCTTCGCTTAAAGACTTGAAGCCTTCGCCCTGAATTGCATTATGATGAACAAAACAATCTTTGCTTCCATCATCCGGCGTTATGAATCCGTACCCTTTTTGGTCGTTGAACCATTTTACTTTTCCTTTTGCCATTATCCGCTACCTCCTTCCAATAAGATTTTAGTAAATAACGGCAGAAAGAAAAACCGCAAGGCGAATTATCTTTTGCCTTACGGCCTAAAACTCTTACTCACCTATTTACTACTTGATTTATTATACCTTAGTTCTCTCTGCTTGTCAAGCCAAAGTTAAAATTAAACAAAGGCGTTAACGCCGGCTTTTAACGGCCGGCATCCTTGCGCTTTGAGAAACACTCTTTGCAGTATACCGGACGGTCTCCGCTGGGTTTGAAAGGGACTTCGCATTCTTTCTTACAGTCTGAACAAGTCACCTTGTGCATCTCCCGCGGACGCCCGCCGAATCCACCATTACGTTCCTGAAACGCCATATTGCCTCCTTTTTAGTTTTAATTATTTATCCGGATTGGATATTTAAATGTGTTCTTTCCGATGACGGAAAAATGGTTTCTTTCTCTGGCCAAATCCCCGGTTTTCATCTCCCTGCTGTTTATCAAAACGGCCCCCTTGAGAAAAGTTTCTTTCTCCGGAACCATGACCTTGTTTTCCTCTGTCATGATAATTAGAATGACCAAAGGGGCGTAAGGGTTTTGAAAAACGCTTTCCCTCAAAAGGCCTTACGGAAGACTGATTTATCAAGGTATCTATTTTCTTCTCTAAAAAAACCAGCTGCTGCTGGATTTTCTTAATCAGCTCTACTACATCCGGCTCAGGATGTTTTTCATTTTGCTCATTTTTTGCAAAATTCGCATTATCCATTCTTATCCTATTCTTTCTTAGCAGTTCTTATTATACCGATATATAAAACGGAAATCAAGTCAGTAATTTCTACGGCCGGCATAAGTGAAATGCGAAAAGTAGTTCCGCCACGAGCTTTCAAAGGTGGCAGCGGCCATCTGATTAAGTTCGTCGAGCGATAATGTTTTTGTTATTATTTTCATGCGGTTGATTATACATCAAAAAAAAGCCCCCTGCAAGCATTTTACGCAATCACCACGCTTCTAAATGGCGCGGAATTGATTAAAACCAGCTTTTCCTTCTTAGAAAAAGTCTTGATCTGAATTTCACGCTTCAATGCTTTGCTTCTACTCGGATAGTTTTCTTTATGAAGGAGTTTTACCGGCATGCGGATCTGGGTGTAGCGGCCGCCTTTACCCGAATTGTGTTCATCTAAGCGGCGGAGGATGTCGGTGGTGATTCCGGTGTAAAGCGAATTGTCTGAGCATTGAATTATGTAAACGTGCCACATATTTTATTGCCGATGCTGCCCTGCCCTTATAACAATAATATATTCGCCGCCAAAATTGTTGAGCAGGCTGTATTTAAACCTATCTCCGATAATACGATTTATATTAGCCAAAGAAGATTTATCTAAAACACCATATGTAACCGGCTGCCTTGCGAGAAAATTCTTCACCTCTTCATCAGTACTCAAAAAAGGAATAGGGTGCGGGCTAAAAAAATTGCCCTTTCCATTTCTAAAAATAGCGATTTCATTCCCGGTATAGAACCTAATGCCTCTTGCTAAAGATTTTGAGCAAAGAATAATACTGTCAGGACGGCAGATTTTCTTTAAATACTCTCCCGAACGCTCGCTGGAAACATATTCCTCAAACCGGCTGTGGTAAGAAAAAATAAAAAGTAACAAAATCATGATATTGAAGACTGCCGCATGCGGCAAAACTAATGGTTTTTTCCTTATGATATTTATTTCAATAATAATAGCTGCAAAAAAAATGGCGAAGAAAATATATAGGGGAGCGCGGCCGCTTACATACATTGGATATTTATAAGAAGCGACTATTAATCCTATAGGGAATAAAAGAAAGGCCAGCAATGTGCCTATGGAAATCGCTTTGAACTTTCGCTTCGCCGTAAACGCCGTTTCATAAATATAATCCCCGGTAATTATCGCTAACGCGGGAAATAAGGGCAGGATATAATTTATTAATTTTGAATGCGCAGCCTGAAAAATAACAAAAACAACGGCTACCCAGCAAAAAAGGAAAAAATGCAGCGAAGAGGCTTTGCGCTGCCATAACTTTTTTAACAAAGAAACACCGGACGCAATTAAAAAAATACACCAGGGAAACATGCATAAAATCATCGAGACAGGATAAAAATACCACGTGTCATTTCTCCTGTGCTCCGCAACAAGCAAACGGCGGATGTGATCGTTATAGAAAAACTCTTTAATAAAATTATCCCCAAAATGCGAAATAATAAACCAATACCATGGGACAGCAATGATTAAAAACGACGCAACCCCCAAAAGTAAATACCGAGAAAGAAAAGAGTTGGCTTCTCTTTTTATAGCTAAAAAGGCTACTGCGACAGATAGAGGTATTATTAATCCCAACGGGCCCTTGGTCAAAACAGCAAGGGCAGAAAAAACAAAAAATAGAATAATCCCTGAGTTTTTCCATCTCCTATCATGGTATGCTAAGTAAAATGAAATTAGGGAAAAAAGAATAAATACCGAAAAGATCATATCGGTAAATACGCTCCTAGCCATTCCGATGTAAAAAACGGAGAGCATCAATACAAGCGCGCAAAGAAATGCTTTTGCTTTATTGCCGAAAACGACACCGCATAAAAAATAAACGGCAAGGATTCCAAAAATAGCGAAGAGCGCTGGAAAAAAACGCGCGGTAAAACTGGAGACTCCAAAGATGATAAATCCAAAACGCAATAACCAGTATGTTAAAATCGGCTTTTCAAACTGCGGCTTACCAAATAAATATGGGACAGACCACGTATGTTGCTGCGCCATTTCTTTTGCTGTCCCAGCGTAAAATACCTCATCGGGATTAGTCAGGGCCATAAAATTATTCCCTAACATTAAAATAACAAAAGCAGACAGAAACAGGATTGTGATTTTTTGAGAATTATTGTTTAATTTCATGGCTCTTGGCTGACTGCAGTAATTCACCTATGGTCACAAAGCGATATCCCTTCGCTTTGAGTATCCTGATAAGCTCAGGTATCGCTTTCACTGTTTCGTGGCGATCGCCCCCTCCTACACCAAAAATTCCGCCACTATCATGAAAAAGTATGATATCTCCGGAACGGACATTGCGCACTATAAACCTGACAATATATTTGTCATCAAAGGTAACCCAATCCTTTGAATTAAGCGACCATAGGACAACAGTATAGCCCATATTGCTTATGACCTTCTTTTCTGACTCGCTAAGCCATGCCTTTGGCGGACGGAAATAACGCGTCGTAACGCCGGTTGCATCTTGAACAACCTTTTCGCAATCCCTTATATCCTTTTCTAGCTTTTCGGCCTTATAAAACAAAAGTACGTGGTGATCATAAGAATGGTTGCCAATTTCGTGCCCCTCTATGGTTATGCGTCTGGCAATCGCCGGGTATTGAGCGACATGCTCGCCAAGCACGAAAAAAGTAGCCTTTACTCTTTCATTTTTTAATACATCCAGTATTTTAGGTGTCCATTCAGTTGATGGCCCATCATCAAAAGTCAAAGCTACAATTTTGTTCAGTATATAAGCATGGTAAAAAGTATGCTTACGCACTAAAATTGCTTGGTCAAAGAATATTGTTACGACGCAAAATAAAAGAATAACACCGAGAATCGCAACTAAGCCAAATAAAACTATTTTTCTATTTTTTAAAGCTATCAACCATACCTCCCCGTGCAAATATTATGTATAATTATATCTCTGACTAGACCCTAATTCAAGACCTTATTAAATAGCGCTATATTAGCTAAACAGGCTGGATTAGAGAAGCGGAAGTTCGAGATTTATAGCGGATTACTCTGCAGACAGGATGCAAAAATTTTGGAGTGGTTCTCTATCATAATCTAACTGCCACTATTTATTCTCTACATTTATATTATAAACATCTAAAAGTTGCAACCTTGTCGCTTCCAGGCGCTGGGTAAAAACATTCATGAGTCTTTTCAATAACTCATACCCCAGGTCAGAATTTTTTTCGCATTTTTCTCTTAAGCATTTTCCATCTAATACCACTGCCCGCGTATTTTCCACGGCTTCAGCGCTAAAACGATAGCGATGTGGCGGAATAAGCCATGACCATCCCAGGATATCGCCTTCGCGAATAGTCTGTATTGGACTCTGGCGGCGCTGGTCTATATAGATGGCTACAAGACCACCGCGAATGACGTAAAATTTATCTGCGGGTTCCCCTTCTTTAAGAATGACTTCTCCTTTTTTAAATACAACGTTAGAGGCGCACCCTACGATAAAGTCAAAGTATTTTGATGGTAAATCTTTAAAAAATGAATGCTCTTTTAAAATAGAGTCTAAGGTTATCATTTATCCTCCTTTTTTTTAATTATACCACTTCCATTTTAAAATTGCAGTATAAAATAAAAACCCTCTGCAGGTATTTTACTTGCAGAGGGTTATAAGTAGCGGCTCCCCGTCTTAGAGGAGTTTCGCAACTGGTGCATGACGGAAGAGGCGGAGAAATTATACAAAGAGTTGACTGTCGTTACTTAAACTACTCCTTAACATTAGAAAGAAAAATAATAAAAACGAAGGAAATAAAGTCTAAAGATACGACTTGACGGAAAACTTTTTTATGTGTAAAAGGTATGTAAAATTTCTATAAAGCTAATTTTAACTTTACACTGAGGACATTTGTGTCATTCCAAGTGCAAATGTTAGGATTCTTGGTGCTTCTGAATATATAGCAAAGTTCTCCTTTTAAATTCTTGGTCAAGGTAAAAGCAAAACCGCCGTATAGCCTGTTTTCGTTCAAATCGATTCCGTTAAATTTAAAGAAAACTTCATCGGAAAGCATTGGTTGAATCTGGAATCTGGTAAATTTCCAAGGGAATTTTATATCCAGCTTGTTACGAAATCTCCAGGAATCCGTCTGATAATCAAAATAGCGGTATTCAATACGGATACGGTTAGATAGGTTAAAGCCCGCCGGATTCCAGTACGTAAAAACAACCAAATAAGGCTCGGTTTCATCCCTGAATTTATCAGTCTTCTTTTCCTTGATATATCGCAAGCCCCCTCCGAAATTAAAGTATTTATTGAGTAGGTAAAGATAACCCTCATCATAGTGCTGATAATAGAATTCGCTGGTGTTATCGCCCCAGCGGAATTCTTGCTCAAACATTAGTTTTGAAGACTTGTTGAGCTTTACTTCTTCACCATCTGTATTCCAGACTTGAAAATCATGGTTATCATAGGCATAGGTAGGGCAAATAGAAAAAGATACTAAAACTGCTACTATAAATTTTAACTTCCTATTTCTTTTCATCGACTCTTTTCTTATTATATGGCAAACCCTCTGTGCTATATTCTATCAGAGAGGGTTAAGAAGTCAAACTCCCCTATTGGACAACTTTCGCAACTGGTTATGTCGTGAAACAGAAGTTGTCTCTTTTAGTGGCTACCTTCCTTACGCTTTGAGAAACACTCCTTACAGTAGACCGGACGGTCTCCGCTAGGCTTAAAGGGGACTTCACATTCTTTTTTACACTCTTCGCAAATCGCCTTGTGCATCTCTCTGGGGCGCCCACCAAATCCACCGCCGCCTTGAAACCCCATACTCCCTCCTTTATTGTTCAATTAACCTACCTAACACCAATATTATATTCCAGAAAAACCCATTGCAATTGCAACTTATTTTATTACAAGTTTTCAATCACGCCAATAATACAGCAGTAAACATAAGCCGATCCCTACTGCATAGAGCCAAAAAGTACTTGTTAAAAAGTAGGGATACACCATAAGGGCTATGCCGATTGAAAGCGGCTTGAAACTGCCTTGTTTTTTCCCATAGACAAAGGCAACAAGACCAACCCCGCTAAAAATAAAACCAGCAATAAGATTAGTAAAAGAAAAACCTGAGGCGCCAAGCATATTCATTAGCTTTCATAGAAAACACCGGGTAGGGTTTATTCTGCGCGAGTAATCTTTTTAATGTCGAAAATGTACAAAAACCCTGCCAAAATTCTTGTCGTCTTTCTCTATCCGATGATAAAGTTTTTTTATTCCCGGTTGCTGCAAAAACCGCAAAACATGTTTCTTTAACTGGCCGCTTCCCTTCCCTGGAATAATTTCTATTAAGGAGATTCTTTTTTCCATAGCCTCCTCTATAACCCGGCGAAGCTCTGCTTCAATCGCCTGTCCCCGGTTAAAAATATCATGTAAATCCAGTTTAATTTTTGCCATAGCATGTCTGCCTATTTTATTTGTTGTTTCAATTTATTCCATTTCAAATAAAAATCCCTCGCAAGTTATTTATATACAAGGGTTAAAAATAGTGGCTCCCCAAAAAAGCAGGGTGACTTGTGGGAGTTTGTTCATTAAATGATACCTTTAATAATAAGTGACAATGTCCTATTTCTTTAATTCATTATTTGTCTGTTTTATCAAATGTATGATGGTCATTTTAGAGCAATTAAAACAGCTCCTGTGCTCATTAAAAAGACACCTGCCCATTGCGCCGGGCCCAGACGTTCGCCCAAAAAAACTATAGATAGCACTACGACAAAAACAAGGCTGAGCTTATCTATCGGGGCAACCAGCGAAGCCGGACCAGTTTGCAAAGCCCGAAAGTAGCAAAGCCAGGAAAGCCCGGTGGCAATCCCAGACAACAAAAGAAAAATCAAACTTCTTCTGTCCAGCGACAACGGGTTTATCCATTCATGCCGCACCTCCACCAATAAGGTCAAAAAAATAATGACAATAACCGTTCTAAAAAACGTTGCATAGTTCGAAGGAATGTTTTTTACGCCTAGTTTTGCAAAGATAGCCGTAAGACCTGCGAATAAAGCAGACATAAAGGCATATGTCCTCCAATGTTGAAACATTCATCAACTCCTTTCGTTCTGTATCAAATTGACATTACCCCATTTATTGTACCACTAGGAAGCTGGATATTCAGCATTAATCAATATGTATCCTGCAGGAGGAAATCCTTAAGTGCCCCATACAACTCAAAGACATAAAAAATACCCTGATGTGTAAGCTATAAATCTAACTCTTAGCGTAGACAAACAGTTTGTTGGCGCGCAGACTCATAAGTTTTTATTAAAACGGTATGCCGAAAGAAAGGTGCAATCTGGAGCGAGGTTCGTTTTTGTCATGACTAATCCTTATACCGTAATCAATCCTTGCCACACCCCAGGGCGTAATATAGCGGAACCCAAGGCCTGTGCCACATTTTATGTCATCTAAATTAAATTCATCGGGTTTCGACCAGAGTCCTCCTGCATCAAAAAAATAATCGCCTTTTAATTGTTTATATATAGGAAAACGCATTTCAAAATTATTTACCCAGGAAAAATCTCCGCCCAAAGGCAGATTTTGGCTGTCTTTTGGCCCCACATGTTTTCCTTTATAGCCGCGCACAGTACTGCTGCCTCCTACAAAGAAACGTTCAAAGTACGGCACCTCGTTAGTATTGCAAAAATCCTCCACCCAGCCTAATTTGGTTCTGAACGCAAAGGTAAAAAAACTGCCGGGCGTATAATACTTACAGGATTGCCATGTAATGCGGTTAAAATCATAATCGCTGCCAAAGCCTTTTACAGAATAGTCCCATTCAAGTTTATGCTGGGTGCCTTTAGTAGGGTAATATTTATCATTTACTGAGAGCCTTTCAAGGATAAGCGCCAAATTATTCACATGACTATTACCTGCGTTATCTTTTAATATCTGTGGGGCGTCACTGCTAATCCTATACATGGTTACATCCTGGGCCTCGAATTTTAAAGTCAGTTTGATTTTTTCTGTAAGTATCCTTCCGCCATAGATATCTGTCCCAATGTCCTTAAGATGGTAGCGTTCGTCCTTCTCTAATCTTCCTGACAGGTCAACCCCTGTAAAAAAAGGCGTGTCTAATAAATCTTTTTTAAAAAGCCCCATGCGGATCTTTTTTTCGGTGTCATCATATTTGGCAGAACCTGTCACTTCTATGTTTTTATTAAGAAAATTATCGTGACAGAGTTGCACCTGTTCAGCAGCCTGAAGGAAAAAACCTGGTTTTTTCTGCTCTGTCTGGCCAATTCCTTTATCATCCGCTTTGATTTCAGAAAGGTTTAGGATATTTGCGGCTACGAGTACAAAAATCTGTATAATTATTTTTTTCCTCGCTATCCCAATCATTTTATATCTCTTATTATATTGGACTGTTTATGCGCACGGTGTAAAAATGATATCTGTCATACAAAGTAAGACATATTAAGCATCCTAAGACTCTATCCTTATGATATGTTATTATAGACTATAATTATAGGTTTTCAACGAATTTCAGTAAAGCTTCATAATAAATTTAAGAAGAAACAACAATGTAAGAAATAATGCCTTAACACTTTGACACCTAAAGACATAAAAAATACCCTGATTAGCATAGCTAATCAGGATCTCTCTATCTTAATGGGCTTTATCAGCCAACAGACTGCTCCGACAAAAGCGGTAATAAAGTAGGAAGTAAACAAAAATATTATGGAAAATGCGATACCTTTAATGGCTTCTATCTTAAACATTTTATTTAATATGGCCATAAATGTAATATCTTTCGACCCCAATCCTAAAAAAGATACTGGAATGACTCTAGAGATCAATCGGGTAAAAGCAAAAGTCTTGGCTAAATCGATAAATGAAAGTTGTATATTTAAGGCATCGGCTACAAAAAAGGCCTGGATTAATAAAATAATAAAGGCAAGAAAAGATAATGCCACCGGTTCCAACAATCTTATATTTATAAGCTGCCTAAAAAATTTATAAAAAATCTCTCGTTCTTCATCAAATCTGCCCACATCCTTAGCTACTTTAAATAATTTTATAAGAAATCGTTCCAGTAGAATATGCAATTTTTTATAACTTATTAATAAGAAGAAAAGTGATAGCAACAAGATTGAAAGCGAAATTACAGTGATTGCCTTTATCCCAATATTTAATAGTATCAAGCCCCACCAGCCGAAACCAATAACTGTTAACAATTCGATTAATTTATCCATAATCACGCTGGAGCTAGCTGCGCCTATTGATATATGCACATCATCTTTTAGGTAAAATATTCGAATAAAGTTTCCGATGCCTCCTGGTGTAATAGTGCCGGCATAGGCGCTGCTTAAAAAAACCAAAAAGGCATCTTTAAGTTTATATGAGATTTTTTGTATTTTTAATAGCTTGTTCCATCTTAAAGTCTCTACAAAAAGACGTAATACATTGAGAAAGCAGGCAATTATTAGTGACTGCGGTCTTAGTTCCAGAAGAATAGAATAGAAACTCTGCCAATTAAATCTAACTATTACAATGACAAAAAGTAAAAGTCCTAAAAAGCGCAGGATAAATTTTGACACTGAACAATCTCCTTGTACAAATATTATATATAATTATATCTTGTATTGACCCGTTTATATCATGTAGCTCCCCTTATTTTATCACAGTTTTAAACCTAATAAATGCAAAACAAAGATATTAAATTTTGTTCCTGGAGATATAAATACCTCTAGTTCAATTAGGCTGGCGAGATTTATCCGGCTATTTTAGACGAACTCCGAGGAAGATAACATTGCAAGATCCAAAACAAATAATTGCTTCAGAAAATAATGCCCTAACTCTTTGACACATCGCGAGATAAAAAATACCCTGACTAGTGTTAGTAATCAGGGTAATCTTTATCTCTCCATCTGGATTTTGAGAGATTTATGTGGCTCCCCGGGCTGGACTCGAACCAGCAACCTACTGGTTAACAGCCAGTCGCTACTACCATTGAGCTACCGGGGAGTGTTTCAAATTTAAAAGAACGAATATATAAACTTCTCGACTTCCCGCCGTAGCGGGTCGCTCGAAGAATATTACTATTATTATGCTACCTTACAAGTTGAATTGCAAAGATTTTCAAGACGCGACCAGTTTTCGTCTACGCCTTCCTGGATCTCGTCTATAATAGATTTATTTTCTTCCGTGAAAAGATGGCTGAAGCGGCCCTGGGATTTAAGCCATCCGATCACCGGCTTTCTCTCTTTAGGCTTATAAGTGAAACGCCATACGCCATTTTCAACTTCTATCAAAGGCCATACGCCTGTTTCAACAGCCAGTTTGGATATCTCTATGGATTTTTCCTGCGGGAATCTCCATCCTCTGTGGCAGGTAGCGATTACATTTAAAAATGCCGGGCCGTCTGCCTTAAATGCCTTTTCCGCCTTTGTAACCAGGTCATTCCAGTTAGACGCGGATGCCTGGGCTACGTAAGGGATCCTATGCGCCGCTACTATAGAGGTAAGGTCTTTTTTAAACTGATGTTTGCCGTAGCTTTCTTTACCATGAGGCGCGGTAGTAGTCGAGGCGCCTTTTGGAGTAGCGCCAGAACGTTGAATTCCTGTATTCATGTAAGCTTCGTTGTTATAGCAGACGTAAACAAATTTATGGCCTCTTTCGAGCGCGCCTGAAAGCGACTGCAGGCCTATGTCATAGGTCCCGCCGTCTCCGCCGAACGCTACAAATTTTATCTCTTTTGTAATCTTGCCTTTTTTCTTAAGGGCCCTGTAAGCTGTCTCCACGCCGCTCATTGTGGCAGCCACATTCTCAAAGGCATTATGTATAAAAGGTATCTTCCACGCGGTATAAGGATAGATCGTGGTTGCCACTTCCAGACATCCTGTAGCTGAGCCTGCTACCACGTAATCCTTTGTAGCCATTAAAACCTGGCGCACTACTATTGAGGCCCCGCATCCCGCGCAAAGCCTGTGCCCGCCTGAAAGACGTTCTGGTATTTTTGCAAGTTCTTTAATATTTGCCATGATTTTACCACCTCAACCTCTCCGTTCGCCGAACGGAAAATTTTCCGTTCGGCGAACGGAGAGGTTCTGGTTATTCTCTTGAACCCAAATAGTTTATCGGGTTAGAAACTTTTTTACTTTTCAATATGCCCCAGAGGTCAGAAAAAACGCTCTTTATGTCATCTGGGAATATATCCCTTCCGCCAAGCCCGTATATATAATTTGTTACTAAAGGTTTTATTCCTGAATCGTACAGCGCTGCTTTAATCTCTGTATAAAGCGGCCCGCCTTCTGCTGAGAATGATTCTGCCCTGTCAAGCACAGCTACTGCCTTTATATTTTTAAGTGCAGCTAAAATCTTTTCTCTAGGAAACGGCCTGAAAACTCTGGGCCTCAATAATCCTGCTTTTATACCCTGAGTTCTCAATTCATCGATAACGCCTCTCGCTGTTCCGGCTGTAGACGATAAGGCGACTATCGCTACGTCAGCGTCTTCCAATTTATAGGTGTCTATAAAATCGTATTTGGTGCCAAATGTCTTTTCAAATTCATTAAACAGCCCAGGCAATATCTTCAGCGCGTCTTTCATTGCTTCTGACTGCTGGCGTTTATGCTCAAAATAATAATCCTGCAGATCCAGCGGACCGTACGTTACCGGATGATCGACATCCAGAAGAGGATTAGCCGGCTTATATTCTCCCACGAATTCTTTTACTTTTTTATCGTCGAATAACTGGACGCCTTCTACGGCGTGGCTTGTGATAAACCCGTCCTGGCATACCATGACAGGTAAAAGTATGTTTTTATGCTCAGCTATCCTGACGGCAAGGATTGTATTTTCATATACTTCCTGGCCGCTCTCGCAATAAATCTGCAGCCAGCCGGAATCCCTCGCTCCCATTGTATCAGAGTGATCGCAATGTATGTTAATCGGCCCTGAAAGTGCCCTGTTCACGACAGGCATTACTATTGGAAGCCTTAAAGAAGCTGCTATGTAAATAATTTCCCACATAAGCGCGAGTCCATTCGCTGAAGTAGCGGTCATCGTGCGGGCGCCTGCAGCTGAGGCTCCGACGCACGCGCTCATGGCGCTATGTTCTGATTCGACAGGTATCAATTCCGTTGAAACCTGGCCGTTCGCTACATAGTTTGAAAAATACATTACTATCTCAGTCTGAGGCGTAATAGGATAAGCGGCTACGACATCCGGATCAATCTGCTTCATCGCAGTCGCCACTGCCTGGTCGCCTGTCAGAGGAATCTTTTTAGTCTTCGGATTTACCATTTTTAACTACCTCAACCTCTCCGTTCGCCGAACGTAAAATTTTCCGTTCGGCGAACGGAGAGGATTAATTACTCCTTTTTCATATCAATACATTTTACAGGGCAGACTGACGCGCATATGCCACAGCCCTTGCAGTGCTCATAGTCAAAACCTGCCATCTTGCCGTCTTCTACCTTTATGGAAGAATCCGGGCAATACATCCAGCAGAAAAGACAATTGATGCATTTCTTATCGTTTTTTTCAGGCCTGAACGTGCGCCATCCGCCTGTTTTATATTCTTTGGCATTGCCTGCTTCAAGTATTAAACCGCCTATTGGTATTTCTTTCCAGCTTTTTTTCTTTTCAGCCATAAATTTTACCTTATCCGAAGTCATAATCAACCTAGCTTTAGTTCGCCGAATGCCCTTTTAATGCCTTCAATATTCGCTTCTGTTTTTTCCTCGCCTAATTTCTTAAGGAACTTTGCTTTCACTATATCGCTCACCTTATCTATGGTGACAATGCTGTTTATCTTTAAAAAAGCGCCCAACATGGGCATGTTGGGCATGGGAATCTTCAATGTCTCCAAGGCAATCTTCGTGGCGTCCACTGTGCCTACTTTTCCTTTTTTAAGGCCGACTTTTTTGCGTATATCATCCGGGGATTTTTCCGTATTTACAAGAAGTACGCCGTCATCTTTCAGGCCTTCTATAACATCCACCATACCCAAAAGCGTGGGGTCTATGACAATAACCACATCGGGGTTTTTGACAGAGCTATGGATATATATAGGGTCATCGCTTATGCGGGTATATGCCTTCATGGGCGCGCCTGCCCTTTCAGGCCCATATTCAGGGAACGCCTGTATGTATTTACCTATATCAAGAGCTGCTTCTCCTAAAAACTGAGACGCTGTTTTTGCTCCCTGGCCGCCTCTTCCGTGCCACGCAACTTCTACCATTGACATAATAACGCCTTTCTATTAATAAAAATGTCTTTCTATTGTATAGCCCTAACTTTGGTTTGTCAAGCCCGATTAGATACCGGAAGCCTTCCCTCAAGAGCCCTTATCAGGGTGGCCTGGTCTATATACTCCAGGTTCCCGCCTACAGGAATGCCATACGCAATGCGGCTTATTTTGATCTTTAACGGCTTGATGCGCTCTGAAAGATACAATGCAGTGGTCTCGCCTTCCGCGTTTGAATCAGTGGCAAGTATTACTTCCTTTACCTTATCCTCTTTGATGCGGCTTAAAAGTTCTTTTATCCTTAATTCTTCAGGCCCGATGCCATCCAGAGGAGCTATAACTCCGAAAAGTACATGATATACGCCTTTGTACCTGCCTGATTTTTCTATAAGTATCAAATCTGTCGGCTCTTCCACAACGCAAACCGTGGTTTTATCCCTTCTGGGGTCACTGCAGATAGAACAGGTTTCCTCCTCGCTGAGATTCCCGCATTTCTTACAGAACCTCATGTCTTCTTTTACCTTGCGTATCACGGAAGAAAATTTTACCATTTCATCGCCGGGCGCCTTGAGCACATAAAAAGCCATCCTTTCGGCAGTCTTTGCGCCTATGCCCGGCATTTTCTTAAAACAATCTATTAATTCCTGCATAGACTTTGTATAAGCGCTCATATCAGTTATTCTTGGTTGACTTAAAAATTCTGCCGCCGAATATATTCAGCGCGGAATCAATCACCGGCTCTTTAGTCTTCAATTCTTCCTTAATAACATTAGCGTCAGGCACAGGTTCTTTTTGTTTTTTATCGGTCGCGACAAAACTCATCTTTACAGGCATGTCCATTATCTGCGAGAGCGCCTGCTCTATGGCGTCTTTACTGTGTTTTTCTTCAAGCACTTCCCTGTGGAAATTCAATTCCTTTGGAAATCCTATTATTATCGTATTGCCGTTTACGGAATCAGGCTCTCCTTCCGCAAGGTAAGAAGAGATAGACATCTTTTTAACTGCCATGGCTTTCACAAGTATGGGCCAGGCATTTTTAACCCTGGTCATGTCTATTGATTCCTGAGCGACGGTATTCTGGCCGGGCGCAGGGTTAGGGTTTTCCGGCTTTTTGATGTTTTCAGAGGCAGGAAAGATTTTCTTTAAAAAAGATTTTTCCTGGGGCGCTGCGGCCGGCTGCGGCTTCGGCGCCTCGCTAACGACAGGCCCTGCATCCTGCAATTTAGAAAGTATCTCCTCTATTGAAGCGATGGAATCCCTGGAAGCAAGCTTTATCATTGAAAGCTCAAAAACTATTCTTTCGGGAAGAAGCTGTTTTATCATCTTAAGGCCGCTGGAAATAACGCTTATAATATAAAATATATCGCCCTGCGTAAGCGAATCCGCCTGCTTTTTAATCCTGTCTATGGAATCTTTTGGAAGGCTTATTATTTCATCAGACACTATTCCGGATTTGACTATCATTATATTTCTAAAATGTTCCAGAAGCTCCATAAGAAATTGCTTCGCGTCCTTGCCTGAATTCAATATCTCATCCACCAGGTGAATGCCTGATTTTGCATCTTTATTAATAATAAGTTCCGCGCTTTTAAAGAGCGTCTCCTGGTCTATCATGCCAAGCGATTCTATTACATCCTTTAGATGAATTTTGCCTTTGCTGAAAGACGCTATCTGATCAAGGATGCTCTCCGCGTCGCGCATGCTTCCGTCAGATGCCTTTGCGATATATAAAAACGCGTCCTCGTCTATATTCAGGCATTCAACTTTACTGACCTCGCGAAGCTTCGCCATTATGTCCTTCATCTGTATGCGTCTGAAATCAAACCTCTGACACCTGGAAAGCACAGTAGGTAAAACTTTATGCGGTTCTGTAGTGGCAAATATGAATTTCACGTGCGGCGGCGGCTCTTCTAAGGTTTTCAAGAGAGCGTTAAAAGCCTCTGTCGTAAGCATGTGCACTTCATCTATGATGTATATCTTGAAATGGCCTTTTGAAGGGGAAAATTTTACAGTCTCTCTAAGATTTCTGATCTCGTCTATGCCGCGGTTTGAAGCGCCGTCTATCTCTATCACGTCCATGCTGGAGCCTGACGTTATCTCTTTGCAGGAGCTGCACGCATTACATGGTTTTATAGAAGGGCCTTTTTCGCAGTTCAATGCCTTGGAAAATATCCTGGCGGTAGAGGTCTTGCCTATGCCTCTCGGGCCGGTAAATAAATAGGCGTGATGGAGTCTCTCCATTGAAATAGCATTTTTAAGGGTAGTTGTAATATGCTCCTGCCCCACTATCTCGTCAAAGTCCTGAGGCCGCCATTTACGCGCAAAAGGTAAGTATGCCATAGACTAAAATTTTATCACAGATTATGAATAAAAGGAACTAAAAATAAAAATTAGAATTGAGGCATTATTGCTGTAAATATAGTACGCGCCAAGCTGTTTCATCCAAAGGCAGACTGTTCGGATGAGTCCTGGCGCAGGATAAAATACGGTCTGGATTACCGAGCAGGCCCAAAGGAACCTTCAGAGTCAATTCATTATCCTGCGTTTCAATTTCAATATCCTTAACCTGCAGAGGCTGTTTTTTATCCCTGACGTGCAATCCCAGGCTGTCTGCCCTGATATATAATTTCGGCATTTTGTTGAAATCCGTTTTACGATTATACCCTATAAGAAAAATAGAAACGCCTAAATCCTTATCTATCTTTTTCTTTAAATGAAACCTCGCGAGCAGTCTGCCGCCGCTAACCGCATAGGCAATATCAGGCACTATGTTGTTTTCCTCATCTTTCTTGTGTTCAGGATCTATTTCAGGGCTATAACGAACCTCTAAATCCTGCCATTTGATTTCTCCGGAATTCCCTGGATCCAATCTGAGCGTTGGAAAATCCCCGAAAAGCTCATTACTGCGGCTGAACGTAAATAGGTATTTTGGATTGGATGTATTCTGGGTCTTATAAAAAGATATGGTATCCCGCTTTATCTTTATCTCTTCCTCTGTTAATTTCAAACTATGCCACGCTATCCCGCTATCAGCTAATGAATCCGGCGGTTCCAGCGCTATTTCAGGATGATAACCCCGCGGAAGAGGCCAACGCGCGACATGTATAATATAAGGCAAAATCTGAGGGGGTTTAATCTTCCCTTCTAAATTCCACAAGGCAACTTGTAAAAATAGATATAATGACCTGTGGTCCCTGTTTACATCTGCAGGATGAGAAACAAATATCTTTGTCGGTTTAAAATCTAATATTATTTTTTCTATGTCTTTAAGAATACTGTCTCCCACATAAGGGGCATTCGCGGACATGGCTTCCGGATAAGATACCTTGGACACCCTTGGAAATAAACTTTTGTACGGGATTACGTCTCCCCAATATTTGGTAAAAATCTCCAGCGTGCCAAAATCAGGGTAGCCTAAAAATATAAGGTCTGTCTGTTTCAACCCCAGAGAAACCATAGCACGCACAGTTTCTCTTCTCCTGACTTCTCCCATGTGCAGGAATTCGCCTTTTTTGAATGTGATTCTTTTTTCATACACAATAAATGCCGGTTCATTATTGTCGCCGTTTGTATAACAGACAATCTTTAATTTTGCATTTTTTTTCAAGGCGTTCTGTATGGCTCCGCACGCGCCTATGGTCTCATCGTCAGGATGCGGGGCCAGGATCAGCACCCTGTCATTTTTAGTAAAATTGACGGGACCTTTCTCCGCCTCTGCGGCCGCGGGAAAGCGTGAAACTAAAAATATGCAAAAAATTATTACAGGGATTATTCTGCGCATTATTTTTTACTGAGAAAAAGGATGAGTTTACCCGCCAACCATATGAAAAATACCAGAATGGCAACGCTTAACACAAGGCGTAAAATAAAGGCTATTAAGAGAAGGAGAGGGAAAAGTAAAAACCCCAGGCTCGCAATCACGCCAACAAATATTAAAAATACCATCCCTGTAAGAAATGCTTTCATATCATTTGTGCCCGAAAAATCTGATGTACTCCCAGATTTCTATCAATATAACCGCAGTGACTGTGGTTAGCATGGAAACTATCTCTTTTTTTATCCAGAAAGATTTTAATGTCATGTACTTATTAAGCCTTAACAGGTAATCAAACCTTGGAAAATACTTAGGGGTCATTTTGCAATATTCTTTGTACTCATGGCCAAACCTCTCCAGAAGCGCCTTTTCTTCTTTTTTTATCTGAGGAATATAGATTAATAAAAAGACAGCGCTAAACAAGAAAAAAAACCACAATTCTAATAACATTATCACAACCCCTATGCCTATAATGAATGTCCCGAAATACATGGGGTTTCTGATAATAGCATATGGGCCGTCTTTTACCAGGGCGTTGCCGTTGGAAGATTTCTCTTCTTTATATCCTCTTGCCGAGATGCGAAACAAAAAACCAAACAAGATAAGACCCATGCCGGCCGCATTCAACAACCCAGCCAGGACAGCCTGCCTCTGGTGAGGGAATACGAAATTAGAGAGCACAATAACTGCTCCCAAGCCTAAAAACATAAGGCCGCCCTGTATTTTTATGCGGATTTTCATATTTCCGAAAAAAATATGGCGGAGAGGCCGAGATTTGAACTCGGGATACAGCTTTTCAACCGTATAGCGGTTTAGCAAACCGCCGCACTCGACCACTATGCGACCTCTCCGAATTTATCTTCAGGGGTTAATTCTATCACATATTAAGTATAGTATCAATATCTGATTTAGGCAGGTGGAATAAAAAAGGGCAGTAGTTAGAAATTAACTCTGCCCTTTTTATCAAAATACAATTACTATTTTTGATTTTCTATCGATACCAGGTCCAGCTACTTTTTTCTCGTCTTCTATAACAAGTATCCTCATTAATCGTATCCGTATTTTTTGATAAACCAGGTTTTGACTATTTGGACAAAAAAGAGGTAGGTAACAACCATAAGAAAAAGCGCAAGAAAATATGAAGGCGGCGGAGCTACAAATCCAAAAGGTTTCGCAAGCGGAGAAAATGGTATAAATATCCCCAGGCTTACAATAAATATTGACGTAAAAATGAGAAAATTACTAGGCCTAGACTCAATAAAAGGAATTTTTCCTGTGCGTATAACATGTATTACAAGGGTCTGGGTGCAGAGAGACTCTATAAACCATCCTGTGTGAAACAGTTCAGCCTTGGCATGGAATATAAGCAGCATTACTCCATAGGTAAGGAAATCATATACGGAGCTTATCGGCCCTATGATAAGCATGAATTTCTTAATAGCGTTTACATTCCATGGCCTTGGGCTCCTGAGATAATCTTTGTCTACCTGATCAGTGGGAATAGCTACCTGGGACAGGTCATAAAGAAAATTATTCAGAAGTATCTGTATGGGAAGCATGGGCAGAAACGGCAGAAATAAGCTGCCGCCTGTCATGCTGAACATATTGCCGAAATTAGAGCTTGAGCCCATCTTTATGTATTTGACAATATTCCCGAAAGTTTTTCTGCCCTCGATGACTCCGTCTTCAAGGACCATGAGGCTTTTCTTGAGCAGGATTATATCGGCTGATTCCTTGGCGATATCAACCGCGTTATTCACCGAGATGCCTACGTCTGAAGTCTTTAACGCAGGCGCGTCATTTATACCATCTCCCAGGTAGCCTACGATGTGCCCATTTTCATGAAGCGCGCGTATCACCTTTTCTTTCTGAAGAGGTGAAAGCCTTGCAAAAACAGTTGTATTTTTCACCAGCTCCTGAAGTTCCTTATCGCTGATTTTTTCAACAATGTCTCCCGTAACAAGGCCTCTTACGTCAAGCCCCACTTCACTGCATATCTTCTTAGTAACCAACTCATTATCACCTGTCAGGACTTTTACCTCTATACCTAGTTTATTCAAGGCCACTATAGCGCGCCTCGTGGAAGGCTTCGGAGGATCAAAAAATGCAACATAACCTTTAAGTACCAGGTCCTTTTCGTCGTCCTTTGAATAAACATCTTTCTTTGCTTCAATATCCTTATACGCTATTGCCAGAACCCTAAAGCCATCTGAGCTCAGATTGTCATATTCCTCTTTTAGATCTGATAATATCAGATCTTCCATATCCAGTATTTCACCTTCAAGTTCATATTTTGAGCATCTTTTAAATATCTCTTCAGGCGCGCCTTTTGCGATAAGCACATGCTTGCCATCCATATCCACCACTACAGACATTATCCTTCTGGAAAAATCAAAAGGTATCTCGTCTACCTTCTTGAACTGCTTAACTAATATCTTTTCATACTTGAGAATGGCTCTGTCCAAAAGGTTTTTCAAGCCTGTCTGGTAAAAACTATTGATGTACGCGAACCTGAGCACGTCTTCATCTTCTTTTCTTATCACGTCGCAATGTTTTTCAAGCACGATCTTATCCATTGTAAGAGTGCCTGTCTTGTCAGTGCACAATACATCCATGGCCCCGAAATTCTGTATTGAGTTAAGACGCTTCACGATAACCTGTTTCTTAGACATGACTATCGCGCCCTTGGAAAGATTTATGGCAACGAGCATCGGCAGCATTTCAGGCGTAAGCCCAACTGCCACGCCCAGAGAAAAAAGCAGAGACTCTACGAAATCGCCGCGCCGCAACGCGTTTATGCTGAATATAAATAAAACCATGAACAACATAGCCCGTATCATAAGCCATGTAAATTGATGCATCCCCTTGTCAAAACTGGTTTCTACCCTTATCGTAGCGAGTCTTCGAGAAAGCTCTCCGAACTGCGTGGAGAGCCCTGTTTTTACAGCCACGCCTAATGCCGTGCCGCTTACCACGCTTGAACCCATGAAAGCTATGTTTGTCAATTCTGATAATGAGGAATTTTTAGGGATTACAGGACCTGCGAATTTTTCTATAGGAAAAGCCTCTCCTGTCAGAGACGCCTGATTTATAAATAAATCTTTGCAGGATATTATCCTCAGGTCGGCCGGGATCATATCTCCCGCGTACAAATCAATGATATCGCCGGGGACTATCTCCTTGATTTTTATTTCTTTAGGCCTGGAATTTCTGAAAACAGTAGATGTCGCGCGCACCATTTCGCTTAGCTTTTCAGCTTCTTTTCCCGCGCGGTATTCCTGTATAAAGGAAAGCAATACGCTCATTATCGCCATGAGAGAAACTAAAATAGCGCTTATCTTTGCTCCGAAAAACAGAGAAAATCCCGCAATGATCAGGAGAACTATTACAAGCGGATTAACGAATTTGGAAAGGATTTGTATCAGGATGGTTCTTTTTTTCTTCTTGGCGGGTTCGTTGTGGCCGTATTCTAAAATACGTTTTTTGGCCTCTTCTTCGGAAAGTCCATTTATGGAAGTATTTAATTTTTCAAAAAGAACTTCCGCAGAACAGCCTATATAATCGAAACCCAAATATTTATGCTTTTGATTTCCGTTTGCCATAAAAAAATTCTTTCATCAAAGAGCCTGCTTCGTTTTCCAGCACGCCTTTCTTAACTTTAACTCTGTGATTTAATTTTTTATTATTCAATACTCTGAATACTGAGTCGTGCGCTCCGGTTTTCGGATCCCTGGCGGCGTATATCAAATTTTTTATCCTGCTTAAAACCATTGCTCCGGCGCACATGGCGCAAGGTTCAAGCGTGGAATACATCGCGCAATCTATTAATCTTTCACTCTGCAGAAAATTTGCCGCCTGGGTAATGGCTATTATCTCCGCGTGAGCCGTAGGGTCTTTTAAAGTTTTAATCTGATTGTGCGCCCTGCCTATTATTTCGCCTTTATGCACGATAATGGCGCCCACCGGCACCTCGTCATTTTCAAATGCCTTCACTGCCTCTTTAAGCGCTTCTCTCATGTAGTATTCGTGGTTTTTCATAATAAAATCGGCTGTTCTCCAGCTAAATCGTCATTTATGCCAACAAAAACTTCTACAACCGCAAGCCGATATTCCTGGCTTCAATCAAATACCTTTGCATTTTTCCACGGTCGTTTCTTTCGGCAGCAAGCTGAATCAGGCATTGCCAGGCATCAATATACCCTGGATTCAGCTCAACTGTTTTTTTCCAAAGCATTTCTGCTTCCTCCAGCCTTCCTTCTTTGTATCTTAAGAGCCCAAAATTAAAATAAACATCATCGTAAGCCGGATTACACCTCAGCTCTTCTTCATATTCTTTTTCCGCCTCCTTAAACCTGCCGGCATTCATAAGAATCAGGCCTAAATTGTTATGCACAATCGTTTCCTCCGGATTTAATTCCAAAGCCTTCCGAAATTCTTTTTCTGCTGCAGTTAGGTTTTCGTCAATAAATAACATGGCTCCGAGATTCTTATGCGCTAAAGACGAATGAGGGGAACTGCTGACTGCCTTTTTCCAAAAAGTTAAACGGTCGCGAAAATTAAAGCTGTGCAGAATTGTTATCAGCGCAAACAACAGTATTATTACGACAGCAAGAAACATGAAGACATTCTTATATTTCTTCCCCGGCAGGCTTAAAGTTGCTAAAACTTCCTGAAGAAAAATTAAAATACCAACCATCGGCAGATACGCCCGGTGTTCTAGAAAACCAAGAAAATTCTTTAAATCCGGATAGACAAAGGTAGGAAAGAGAAAAACTAAAAACCAGAGCAGTCCGAAAACCATAATTGCAAAATCCGGCTTTGGCAATTTCCCCCCTGATTTACTGCCGTAAGCCAGTGTAACCCAAAAAATACCGGATATAATTACAGCTACAATCCCCCCGATAACTAAATTTGAATCCCTTAAGATCGGCAAAACAGACAAGTTAACCGGTAGAAAAACTTTACCGACATAGAGTAATGCTCCGGGACAATTCTTAATGACAGAGCAAAAAATATCCTTTACAGACATACCAAATGCCAGTGAACCAACAACAGAATGCTTGGCCAGAAGGAAAATTATTACACAACTAATCCATCCAAAATAATATTGCCATACCGGTACCCCCTGGGCAGGCCGCATCCTGGCCCTATAAATAAAATGATAAAATCCCAGGACAACCGGGAATACCAAAGTAGTCTCTTTTGTAAAAAGCGCGCATAGAAGAAAAAAAAGGTGAAGGATAAAGTAGCGGCTACCGGCTAAAAAGAAATAAAAAGTTAACAAAATAAACAATGCCAGAAGAGAATCGTTTCTGCCGGGAATCCATGCCACCGCCTGGACAGAAAGCGGATGGACAACAAAAAACAACGCCAGGATCAGATTTATTCTGTAATCTCCGTAAAAAACGGGATTCTTACCTTGACTGCTGTATTTTGAATTATTATTTATTGTTTGATATCTGATATTTGATATTTGCGTAAGGACTAAATAAACCATACATGATGCGGCAGCATGTATGATGACATTGGTCAGATGGTAAGAAAAAGGGGTTACTCCCGAACAATGGGCATCCCAAATGAAAGTAAATATCCCAAGCGGCCGATAATAACCTCCTCCCCCTCCATAAAAATGAAAGACTTCCCTTTGGAAAGCTACAAAAAAATTTGCCCATTGCTGCAGGAAATTTTGATTTTTCAAAATACAAACATTGTCATCAAAATAGATAAATTTAAAAAAAAGCGAAGGGAGATAAACAATGAAAGATACGAGGAGAATCAAAAATAAATGCAGTTTCTTTAGCATAGGAAATCTTAATATTTCAGAATCGCTGCCGATTGGCTAAACTGATGCCCAAAGAATGAAATTTTACTTAACCGGCGGAAGGGGAGGGATTCGAACCCCCGGTGGGCTTGCGCCCACAGCGACTTTCGAGGCCGCCGCTTTCAACCGCTCAGCCACCCTTCCAGTTTAAGATATTATAATTCAACCCCACATATATTCAAAGCTATTTTTACCACCTCCTAAGTTTACAAAACTGACATTGTCAAAAGTGTAAACTTGTTTGGGAATAAAAAACGGCGATCATGACAATCGCCGTTTAATATGGTAGCGGGGTTGGGATTTGAACCCAAGACCTTCGGGTTATGAGCCCGACGAGCTACCAGACTGCTCCACCCCGCAGTATTTATTCAGTTGTATCCCGCATTATAGCCCTGCGTCTATAAGGTGTCAATGCTTTTATACCTACGAATCACTTTTCTATTCTAATAGGTATTTCGCCTTTTTTCGTGACGCCCATTGATTCGCGAGCTACTTTTTCAACGTAATTTATATCGTTTTCGAGCTTCTTTTTTTCTTTATATAGCTTCAGGTTTTCTCTTTCTAACCTGCTGATTTCGCTCTCCAGGTGTATATTACGTACTTTCAGTTGTATTAACTTTATATACCCTGGAAGAAATATGACAGCAATAACTACTGCTATCGCTATATGTATTGGCTTAAACCTTATCTTGGCCATGGCATGGAGCCGTATACTGCCTTACTGCCTAAATCCTCTTCTATTCTTAACAGCTCATTATATTTACAGATCCTGTCTGTCCTGCACGCGGATCCTGTCTTTATCTGGCCTGTGCCCATCGCAACCACCAGATGCGAGATAGTAGTGTCTTCTGTTTCGCCGGAACGGTGCGATACGACTGCGGTGTAGCCTTTTTTCTTGGCCAGCTTAATCGCCTCTATTGTTTCCGTAAGAGTGCCTATCTGGTTTACTTTTATTAATATAGAGTTTGCAACATGCTTGGCAATGCCCATTTTAAACCGTTTTGTATTTGTAACAAATATATCATCGCCTACAATCTGGATTTTATCACCTAGACTTTTTGTTAATTTTTTCCAGCCTTCCCAATCGTTTTCCGCCAACCCGTCTTCAATGGAAATAATCGGATATTTGGAGACCCAGTTTGCGTAAAAATTCACCATATCTTCAGCGCTTTTTTCTTTAACAGTCTCTGCTTCCAGAATATATTTTTCATTCTCATAGAATGAGCTGGCCGCAGGGTCCAAAGCGATAAAAACGTCCTTCGCTGCCTTATAACCTGTTTTTTCTATCGCCTGGAGAATGACTTCTATCGCCTCTTCGTTGGATTTTAAATCAGGGGCAAAACCGCCCTCGTCTCCTACGGAAGTCGAAAGCTTTTTTTCGTGGAGAATTTTTTTAAGGTTATGAAATATTTCCGCACCCATCCTCAGCGCCTCTTTGAACGAAGCCGCGCCTCTCGGCATTATCATGAATTCCTGGAGGTCTACGTTATTATCGGCGTGGACGCCTCCGTTTAAAATATTCATCATGGGAACAGGCAATATGTTCGCCTCTTCTCCGCCAAGATATTTATAAAGCGGGATCTTTTTCTGGATGGCGGCTGCCTTGGCAGCTGCCATTGAAACACCCAGGATCGCATTTGCTCCAAGACGGGCTTTATTCTCCGTACCGTCGAGCTCTATCATTAACTTATCTATTATTTTTTGCTTTGAAGCGTCCTTACCCACCAAAGCGGAATTTAACTCATTATTAACGTTACTAACTGCCTTCAATACGCCCTTGCCAAGATAACGGCCTTTATCACCGTCTCTCAGTTCTACGGCTTCATGTTCGCCTGTAGACGCCCCGCTTGGCACAGCCGCTCTCCCGATTACGCCTGATTCCAGGATAACGTCCACCTCAACCGTGGGGTTTCCGCGTGAATCTAGGATCTCTCTTCCGATTATTTTCCTGATTAAAGTCTTTTTACCCATTACGTTCTCCTTTTTAGGGGACAGTTCTCCGATTTGCTCCAGAACCGTCCCTACGATTTTAAAGAGTTATATTAACACACCGGAATATCCTTGTCAACTAAGCCGGATTGACACTGATATGTTATTATGATATACTTTATCCACAAAAATAAGTCCCTCGTCACCAAAGGTGGCGGGCGGACTCGGGATCAAATTTTGCTTCGCAAAATTTGGGAAGAACTTTATGGCATTCATGACCTATCGTAAATTCAAGATGATTTTAATGGAGCACTGGATTAAAATCGCTGTCGCGGCAACAACGATTATCCTCATAATTCTATCCATATGGGGCCTTGCGTCATTGGAATCATTCTACAGGCATCTTACAATAGCCCAGATGCCCATAAGCCTGCTTCTGGCAGGCGTCAACGCAGGCATATTCGTATTCATGTATATGATATTCCTGCAGGGCGGTTTTACAAAGATAAAACAGACTACAATAAAAGGCGAAAACGTAAATATCCACTGGGATGACGTCATAGGCATGGAAGAAGCAAAACAGGAAGCCCTCGAAGTTGTGGAATTGATAAAAGACAGGACCAAACTTTTAAAGATAGGCGGAAAGATTTTGAGAGGCCTTTTGATGGTAGGGCCTCCGGGCTGCGGCAAAACATATCTTGCCAAAGCCATTGCCACAGAAGCAGGCATACCTTTTATATCCATGTCGGGCAGTGAATTCACGGAAATATTCGTAGGGGTCGGCGCGGCGCGCGTAAGAAAATTATTTAAAAAAGCCCGGAGCCTGGCGTATGGATACGGCGCAAGCATTATCTTCATAGACGAACTAGACGCTATAGGAAGGCAGCGTTCTTTCAGTTTTATGGGAGGCGGCCAGGAAACTAACAGCACGCAGAATCAGCTCCTCGTGGAAATGGACGGCCTTCAAGACAAAGATAGTAACGTTATTATCATAGGCGCTACCAATGCCGCGGAAAGCATTCTGGACCTTGCGCTTTTAAGGCCCGGAAGATTTGACAGAAAAATCTACATAGACAGGCCAAACCTGCAGGAAAGAGAAAAGGTATTTGAATATTACCTTAAAAAAATAAAATACGAACCGACTGTAGACATAGGAAGGCTCGCGAGACAAGCAGTGCATAAATCACCCGCTGAAATTGAAAATATGATAAAAGAATCCGCTCTTATAGCAACCCGAAACAAAAAAGAAAGCGTGGGCAATAAAGAGCTGTCGGAAGCCATGGAACGCATAGACATGGGCATGAAGCACAAGAAGCACATGACAAAAGAAGAAAGAGAAATGGTCGCGTTCCACGAAACAGGGCATCTTGTAGTCATGTATATGTTTCACCCTACGGATGACGTATTCAAGGCCTCTATAATATCCCGCAAAGAATCTCTGGGGGTAGTGCATTCCCAGCCCAGGGAAGAGCTGTACACGCACAATAAAGAAAAACTTCTGGCTGACATCAAAGTGGACCTTAGCGGATATGTTGCAGAAAAGATAAAATTCGGGACTACAAGTACCGGGGTTGCTTCTGATTTCCAAAAAGCCATGCAGATAGCTCATAATATGGTCTGGATGGTAGGCATGAGTGACGCAGGTTACGTAGGTGATTATACAGTGATACCCAAATCGCAATTATCAGAGTCCTTAAAAGAAAAACTTAATTCTGAAACAGACAAGATAATACAAACCTGCCTTAAGGACGTCGAGACGCTTCTTAGAAAAGAATGGCCTATAGTGGATCGCTTTGTAAAAGAACTTCTTGAAAAAGACGAATTAGAATACGACGAGATTGAAGCAATATTCAGGGAATACGGAAAAGGCCACAACTTCAAGAAACCTGAATGAGCGCCCTCCTGACAAGATATAAGGTCTTAGCCATATTTTTAATCATCACCGGCCTTTCTGCCTGCGATAAACCAACCTATCCCACAGGTAAAATTGAAGAATCCATACTAAAACTCTGCAAAGACGAATACAAACTCGACAACGTAAAAGTAAAGATCGTCGGCTCTACTCTGGGCGTATATATCCCCATAGAAGGCCTGGTGGATCCGGATCTAAAATTAAATCAAAAAGCCGGAGAAAAAATAGAGGACGTAGCCCTCTCCATTCACCGCGTCACCACAAGCACGGATATGCCTTTGAAGTTTTATATCCTTACGGCCAGGGACATAAAAATTCCGGGCGCTGAATTCATACTCACAGGATTTGTGTACGACGTTGTAAGGGTCAGGCTTTTTGATATATCAAGAGGGGAATATTTCCAGAGGATATTAAGGGATTTCAGGTTCAACCCGGCCATAGCAGGAGAAAAAAAAGTGAGGGAACTTTTTGACGCCCTAAACCAGGACTCGTCTCTGACAGAAACTCTGAAGTCGATATTGTATCCTGTATACGCGATAGGCAAAAAAGACACCCAGAAAATAGAAATAACTGACATAGAATCAAAAGAACTGTCAGACCACGAATCTCTTCTTTATGTAAAAACTATCGAAGGATATGAACCCTCTCCAGGATTCGAAGCCTATGCTGCAATATTCCCTCCTGGATTTAAAAATGAATATCTTTTTCTGATAGACATATCTCTATTGATGAGCCCGGTAAAAGAAATAGTATCAAAATATTTTTATTCAAGTAATGAAATAAGGCAGAGAAACCTTGAGGATACTTTCAAACAATATCAAGATTCGGGCATTATAGGCATGGATGGCTTTCCAAAAAAAGATCTGGATCTGGGGTGGTTCCTGAGCCAGCAGATTTCCAGAAGGATAAAATCGATTTTTGAAGAAGACAGGAAATTAAAAAATAATTTTAAGGTAGTTTCCAGCCTTGGCGAGATAAAAGACCAGGTCTTTCAGTTCAAATTTAACATAACTTCAAATGACGGCAAAACCGGAGACGAGAAAATCGTATTTTCCAATATAATGAGAATGGCCGGAACAACCCTGCATCTTTACGAATTTGAAGAATATAAAGGCGCGGAATTTATAAACCTGGCTGATGCCGAGAAGAAAATATATCTTTCAAAAGAGGAACTGGAAAAATTCGGGAAAAATAGAATAAAAATAGAAAGCCTACTCTAATACCGTTACCTTCCTGCCTTCTATCTTTAATTTTCCTTCTACGAATAATTGAATTGCCCTAGGGTAGATTTTGTGCTCTTCTTCGTGTATGGCTTCCGCGAGAGTTTCTTCCGTATCGTCCTCTGTTACTTTGACGGGCGATTGCAATATTATCGGGCCCGCGTCCATATCTTTGGTAACAAAATGCACTGTAACCCCGGTAATCTTTGCGCCATATTCAAACGCGTCTTTTATCCCGTGAGCTCCTTTAAAAGACGGCAGAAGAGCCGGGTGAATGTTCAAAATTTTATTTTCATAAGCGCTTATAAAACCCTCTGACAGTATCCGCATGTAACCTGCGAGGACTATAAGGCCTATATTTTCTTTTTTAAGCACCTTCAATATTTCCGCTTCAAAATCTTTCTTTGTCTTAAAATTCTTGCTTTCAACCACGAGCGTCCGTATGCCTGCGTCTTTTGCCCTCGTGATGGCATAGCAGCCGGACGCATCAGACACGACAAGTTTTATATCGGCTTTTATACGACCTTTTTTCCGGCTGTCTATTATAGCCTGGAGATTCGTGCCGTTACCTGAGCAAAAAACAGCTATGTTCATATAAAAACCTCTTCTATCTTCTTTAAGATATCTCTTTTGGAAGCTGCGCCTATCATCCTGGCTACTTCTCCGCCGTTATTGAAAAATATAAGCGTGGGTATATTCATAACGCTGAGGCTGGTTGCCGTGTCCATGGCATCGTCTATATTAAGTTTAGCGACTTTGTATTTGCCTTTATATTCGTCCGCTATCTCTTCAACCGTGGACGCGAGCATTTTACACGGCATGCACCACGTGGCCCAGAAATCCACGATCACAGGCTTGTCCGACTTCAACACGACCTCTTCAAAATTATCATCTCTTAATTTCAGAATATTTCCCGCCATTTCCCCCCTCCTCTACTATACATTTAGTCGGGCATTTTTCAATAATCGCCTGCCAGGGCGTGTCAGGTTTTGCCCTGCTGTAATCCGCCCTGGAAAGATTATTTTCCACCAAAAACACGCCTCCTGATAACTTCTCGCAAATCCTGCATCCTATGCACCCTGCGGGGCATATAGATTTTACAACAGCTCCTTTATCATGTGAAAGGCATTTTACATAAATTTTATCATCTGCATTTCCCAAAATAATTATTTTTTTAGGGCATGCCCCGACGCATTTACCGCAGGCGGTGCATTTAGACCCGTCAACTACCGGTATATCATTCTCGTTTAAATGGATCGCGTCAAAAGGGCATATCTCCACGCAATCCCTGAAACCAAGACAGCCGAATCTGCACTCTTTATTGCCGCCGGCTAATAAATTGGCCCCTGCGCATTTTTTTAAACCGCTATATTCATATTTATCCAAAGACCTTTTGCCTCCGTTGCATCTTACGCGGGCCGTCTTTTTCTTTTTTACCTTTATACCCACTCCTAGAATACCGGCAATCTTATCGTAAACCTCCTGGCCGCCGGGCGCGCAGGCCGTAACCTCGGCCTTTCCGCCCACTATTGCCTCTGCTAAATTGGCGCATCCTGCCATGCCGCAGGCCCCGCAATTAGCGCCGGGGAGGGCGTGTATTACCATATCTATCTTAGGATCCACATCAACCCTGAAAATCTTTGAGGCATACGCAAGCCCCAGACCGAATAAAAGCCCCATTATTGACATTGTTAAAATAGGTATTAGCATATTTTGAATTCCAATGCGGGTTTGGTTAAAAGCCAAACCCGCATTGATTTAAAACCTGAATCCGCTGAAGCCCATGAAAGCCATTGACATGAGCGATGCGATTATGAACGCGATCGGCGCGTCCTTAAAAGACGGCGGTATATCGCAGAGTTCAAGCCTCTCTCTTATCCCGGACATAAAGAGCATCACGAGTATATAACCCAGCCCCACACAAAAACCCTGTAAGGCCGATAAAGTGAAGCTGGTTAACATATTAATTCCCGGCTTAAAAAACATCTCGCTGTTTAAAACAGCTACTCCAAACACCGCGCAATTTACCGTGATGAGCGGGAGATATATCCCCAGAGTCCTGTAAAGCGCCTGGCTTAATTTTTTTATGACCATCTCTACAAACTGGACAAACGAAGCGATCACCAGGATGAAGGAAATTGTCCTTAAATATTCTATATGGCAAGGCACTAGTATAAAATTATAAATAGCCCAGGTGATTATTGAGGCGCACGTTGTTACGAACGTAACAGATATCCCCATATAAATAGCGGGCTTGGTTTCTTTTGAAATACCTATAAATGAACATAACCCTAGGAACTTGGAAAGTATAAAATTATTTATAAATATAGCGCCTATTATTATCGACAAAAACATCGTAAGATCCATTACGCAGCGCTCCTTCTCCTAGAGAGAAAATTAATGCCGCCTATTAAAAGCCCTATCACTAAAAGCGCGCCGGGCGCTAAAACCAGATACAAAACAGGTTCAAAACCCTTTGTAATCAGAAGTCCGAAAAGGGTGCCACTCCCGAGTATCTCTCTTATGCCGGAAATAAGTAAAAGAGCTAATGTAAAACCAATGCCCATTCCTAACGCATCAAGTATTGAACTGAGCACGCCTTGTTTGCACGCAAACGCCTCTGCCCTTCCGAGCACAATGCAGTTTACGACAATAAGCGGCACGAATATCCCCAGCGCCTTCGAAAGCTCAGGCGCATACGCTTTCATCGTAAGCTCAACGATCGTGACAAACGTCGCTATTATCACGATAAAACACGGTATCCTGATCTGGTCAGGTATGAATTTCCTGACCAAAGATATAATCATATTTGAACCTATTAAAACAAAGGTAGCGGCAACGCCCATGCCAAGGCCGTTTATGACGCTCGTTGAAACCGCGAGCGTGGGGCAAAGCCCAAGCACCAGCCGAAAAGTGGGATTCTCGCTCCCGATGCCTTTAAAAAATTCCTTAAATAAATTCTTCATTTTTTCACAAATCCGTATTTTTTTGTTTTTGTAAATCTATCTATTATCGGGACTGCCGCGTTCATGAATAATATTGAGTAGCAAACGCCTTCCGGATAACTGCCCCTTAATCTTATTATGGCGGTAAGTATCCCGCAACCGATGCCGAAAATAATCTTGCCTTTTTTAGTGAGAGGCGAGGTCACATAATCGGTAGCCATAAAAAAGGCTCCCAGGATAATCCCGCCGGCCAGTATATTAAAAATAAAATCCCCTTTAAAAAATCCTTCTTTTCCGAATATCCATGTAATAATGCCGACTGTCCCTATGAAACTCAGTGGTATGTGCAGAGAAATTATTTTTTTAGCCAATAAAAACAGCGCGCCTATGAGTAATGCTATCACGCACACCTCGCCTATAGAACCTGCCCTGTTCCCGAGAAAAAGATCCATATAAGTAAAATGCGCCGCTGTTTCTTTAGCCAAAGGTGTCGCGCTGGATATCGCGTCAGGCCACCATCTTGGATTTTTCCAAGCAGCCATATAAACAGGCCATGAGATCTGTAAAAACGCCCTTCCTACAAGCGCGGGATTAAATATATTCTGGCCCAATCCTCCAAAAAGCTGTTTTCCCAAAATAATGCTTACAATCCCTCCTATCACAGGTATCCAGAAAGGAATATCCGGCGGAAGGTTATAAGCAAGAAGCAATCCTGTCAATATAGCGCTTCCGTCTAAAACTGTCTTCGGGTCTTTGTTTCTAAATTTTAAAAATAACGCTTCCGTAAAAACGCAGGAAAGCATGGTGAGAATTATTACAATCAAACTTGACGCGCCAAAGATATACACGCCAGCTATGCCCGTAGGTATAAGAGACAATACCACTGCCCACATTATCCTGCCGGTAGTCTGGTTTGATTTAATATGGGGGCTGGAGGAGACTGTAAGTTTATTCATCATGATTAGTTAATATCTCCGATCCATTTGTTTTTATGGAATCCAGCACTGCCCTGGACGATATGGTAGCGCCTGTTATCGCATGGATCCCGTCTCTGGATAACTCCAATTCTTTTACGTTCCTGTTTGTAAACTGTTCCGTAAAATAAGGCGATAATATTTCTTTAGGCTGTTTTTCTTTTGTAAATATTTCCTTAAGGGCATTAAAGAATGTCCTGTTAGAAAGAATTTCTATGATCTTCGCGCCAAGGCCCGGGGTTTCGTTCTGAGAAAGGATCCTTACCCCTGCAATAGTCCCGTCTTTTTTAATCCCTACCATTGTCTCTATCACGCTTGAATATCCGTATTTTTTCGCGATGTATATGTATCCCTGCTCCCGGGAGCTCTCTCCTTTAAATACTTTCCAATATTTTATTATCCCGTCTTTTTTTACAGGCTCTATCCTGTCCCCTATTCTCTCGGGCATAACCTGTTTAAGTGCTTCTTCTTTGACCAAACTCTCTTGTTTTTCAATCCCGCGTTTAGTCAGATTATAAGTAGCCGCGAGAATAGCTGCGGCTATCAGATTGACTGTAAATAAAATAAGCGCGAATTTTAAAATGGTCTTCATTGTCTTTTTATCTTTGATTTCGCAAGTTTTACCAGCTGCACAAGAGGTATCTTTGACGGGCACACATAACTGCAAGACCCGCATTCAATACAATCAAAAGGATCGTAAGAACTCGCTATGTCAAACCTCTCTTTTTTAACGCTGAGCCCTATAGCACAAGGCATAAGGCCCAGAGGACAAGCCTCAATGCACCTGGAACACCTGATACAGCCAAGCTCTTCTTCCTTCACTTTGAACTTTTTATCAAGGACCAGGATGCCGGATGTACCTTTAATAACAGGCGCGTTCAGATTAAATTGAGCCACCCCCGTCATGGGGCCGCCCATTACAATTTTATATACGTTGGCCTTGGGGCTTAACCCGCAATAGTCAAGAATATCTTTTATCGGAGTCCCTATCCTTGTTAAAATATTTTTTGCTATGTTGGGAAAACTGCCTGACACTGTTATAACTCTTTCATACAAAGGCTTTCTTAAATAAACCGCTTCATAGACAGCGAAAACTGTCTGCACGTTATTTACAACAACCCCTATATCAAGAGGCAGGCCCCCTGAAGGCACTTCTTTATTCAATAACGTCTCTATGAGCTGTTTCTCCCCTCCCTGCGGATATCGCGTCTTCAGATTCACCACATTTATCCTGCAATTCTCATCTTTCATTCTGAACAATGCGCTCTTTACGCTCTCTATCGCGTCCAGCTTATTTTCTTCTATGCCTATAATTATATCTTTAACCCCTAAAACCTTTGCCATTAATTGAACGCCTAAAATTATTTCTTTCGGTTTCTCCAGCATCAAGCGGTGATCGCATGTTAAAAAAGGTTCGCATTCCGCGCCGTTTATAATAAGCGTATTTATCTTCTTAGCTGGCGGAGGGTTTAACTTTACGAATAACGGAAACGCGGCGCCTCCCAGACCCACGATACCGGCTTCCTTTATTAAAGCTGCTATTTCTTCTTTTGATAAAGCAGATACGTCTTTGGCAGGTATCGAATCCAAAGACGCTTTCGTATCTTGCCCGTCTGATTCCACTATAATCGCTTTGGAAATACCTATTATAGGGTGAGGGCTTTCTTCAATCGCGATAACCCTGCCGGAAATGCTTGAATGCAGGTTCGCGGAAATAAGCCCCTTTGCATGCGCTATCAGGGATCCTGTTTTAACGCTGTCGCCTACATTAACCGCAGGCCCTGAGGGGGCCCCTGTATGCTGGGATAAGGGCAGTATCGCTCTCTTTGGGATCGGGGCCTGCTCTATTTTCTTATTCTTTGTTATATTTTTAAAATCAGGGGGATGTATAAAATTTAAGCTCATCATATTTATGTATTATACAAAAAAACCGGTTTCTTGACAACCTTTTTAAGTTCAGGTATACTCATTTATGGGAGGGCAAAATGGGCATCGGAGACTTCGGAAAATGCTGCACAGATTGCCAGATTTATTGGACATGCGAAACCAAGTGGTATAGAGGCGAGCGGCACGAAGACGATATATGCTGCCCTGCCTGCAATTACTATTCAACCTGCAAAGCATCAAGCAAATCCAAAAAGAAACAGAAATAAATATTTCCTTAAACCTTATCTTCTTCTTTCCCCAGTTTTATTAATTTCACTAAACCTATAATAGAAAATAACATTCCTATTATAATAAGAACCCAGTCCCCTCCTACCTTTTCTGCGACCAGAGACGCGAAGAACATAAACAAAATAAATCCAGCGTGCATTATTATTTCCAGAGAACTGAAGATCCTGCCTCTCATCTCATTCGGCATCACTTCATGAAGCAGTGTGTTGGAAGATACTATTATCGGCGCGCTAAAAATTCCGAGCGCTATGGATAACACGCCGGCTATAAAAAAAGAAGGTATAAACTTAAGGCAGGCGGCAAAAATAACTATTATCAATCCTGCGGTCAGCAATCCGAAATTGATCACTTTTCTTTTTGAAAACTTCGAACCAAACCTTCCGTATATAACAGACCCTAGGAATAACCCCATTCCTAAAAACATTACAAGAAAACCAAGATGTTCAGTAGATGAACGCAGCGCCTCCTGTATGAACACTATTATTACAATGTAAATGGAGCCGACCCCTGCCATGAGAAGAAACATGGTGTTTGCGACCATCCTCACGTCCTCGTGGCTCCTCAAATACACCAGGCCTTCTTTTATGTCTCCTATAACGGTTCTCCGAGCGATGTCCGCGAGCTTTACGCTGGCCTTGGCAGATTCTATGTTTTCTTTTAATTTAACAACTACAAAAAATACGAGCGCCGCGGATATAAAATAACTTACTGAGTCTATATAAAATCCTGCCTGAGGCCCGAATGCCGCAACTATCAAGCCGCTGAATCCGAAACTTACTATTGTGGCAATCATCATGGTAGTGGACGACAGAGAATTTGCCAGAAGCAGTTTGTCTTTATGCACAATATCAGGAATTATGGAAAGTTTTGAAGGCAGGAAAAATCTCGTGACAGAAAAAATTATGAATACGACTATATAGATAGGCGCCATGCTGGTGGAATATTTAATAATGAGAGGAAGTAAAAGCACCAGGCCGCCTCTTATAAGATCGCACGTGATCATGGTGGCTCTTCTATTCCATCTATCTACATATATACCTGCTATAGGGCCTATAATAAATACCGGAAGTATCGTAAAAGAGAGCAATTTCGCCAGCTCTATGGTAGAGCCGGGCGTGCGGAGATACACAAGGCCTATCAAGGCCATCTGATTCAGCCTGTCCCCGAAGTTTGAAACTATTTGGGCAAACCAGAGAAGGAAAAAATTTTTGTCTTTTAAGAGTTCTCTTACGCGGGCCATGTATTTAGTTCCCTTGCAGCCCGATGGAAAAAACTAGGGTTACTCGGGATCAAATTTTACTTCGTAAAATTTGTGGAGCCGATGAGAGGATTTGGCGCCCGCCTACGGCGGGTCGGCCACTCGTTCCGCTAAACAGATGCTCCTATTCGTCGCATCCAGCGGAACTCACTTCAAATCCTCTACACATAAATGGAGCCGATGAGAGGATTTGGCGCCCGCCTACGGCGGGTCGGCCACTCGTTCCGCTAAACAGATGCTCCTATTCGTCGCATCCAGCGGAACTCACTTCAAATCCTCTACACATAAATGGAGCCGAT
>Ga0315293_10000059_pt1 | contig 83140 bp, 64 predicted proteins | sample YL17G13_20_MG_FD_203071 | JGI IMG/M metagenome (GOLD analysis project Ga0315293, IMG submission 203071) | Sediment microbial communities from Yellowstone Lake, YNP, Wyoming, USA - YL17G13_20 | ecosystem: Environmental > Aquatic > Freshwater > Lake > Sediment | place: USA: Wyoming | collected...
GCTTCAACAGACCGCCCCGGAGAAGCTCCAGCAGTTTGCCGGCGTCGATCCGGTCATTCTTCGGACCCGATGAAAGCAAAAAATTATGATACGGATCGCAGACGATGATCTCATCTACATGGTCATATAACTCCACCCAGAGCCACTGTGAGGCCGTGCTTTCCTCGAAGGTCAAAACCTTCGTCCCTTTTAGCGATTTAAGAAAATATTTCAACCGACGAACATCTGAATCCAGCTCGACTACCCTCGATTCATCCGAACTCTTTTGTGAAATCGCTATTGCCATTTTTACTTGCGACCAATCCAAACCAATGTAATAATCATAAGTGTTCATGTTATGTCCTCCTTCTTTTAAGGCTCTAAGTTAATGCCAAAAAACATTATTAGCCAAAAGAGGAGGACTTTCTTTAACAATTTAACGACCTGTCATCATAGTTTTTCAAAGCTCTAATCTTTTTTTGAGGAAGCAATGATTACCAGGATTGAAGAAATATCCATGAATTCCTGGCCTGCTTTGCAGACGGTTTTGTTCGACGGCTGGGTGCTGCGGTTCGCCGACGGCGTTACCAAACGTTCGAATTCCATAAACCCGATTTACCAGTCCACCCTCCAAGTGGAAGAAAAAATCGGGGCGTGCGAAAAACTATACTCCGCGCGGAACCTGAAAACGGTGTTCAAGCTCACGGAAAAGATATACCCGGCGGACCTCGACGGCATGCTCGAAAACAGAGGCTATGAGAAGAATTCGGTTACATCGGTTCAAACGCTTAAGCTTGCCTCATTCACCTGCGAGCCCTGTAACTCCAAATCCGTCTCCGAGGAATTCGACGGGGATTGGATGAACGGCTTTTTCAATTTCGCCGGAATCGATGCCAAATCGAGACTGGCTTACCAAAAAATCTTGCAGCATATATTCATGAAGAGATGCTTCCTGACGGTCTTCCTGAGGAACAGCCCGGTCTGCTGCGGCCTGGGAGTGCTGGCCGACAATTATCTCGGTGTATTCGACAGAGCCGTCTCCCCCGAATACTGCGGCTGGGGATTCGGCAGGCTGGCGATGGAAGGGATTCTGGACTGGGGTAAGAAAAACGGCGCTGAAACCGCCTTTCTCCAGGTCTTCCTTGACAACACCACCGCGATGAAACTTTACGAGAAAATGGGTTTCGAGGAAATCTATAAATACTGGTACAGGATCAAGGATAGCCGACGGCGGATTACGGACAGCAGGGCGTTTAGGTTATGAAAGACCTTGCGCCTGAAGAAAAGGTCGCTTAAAATAAAAACGAATCGGAGATAAACTCTCGCGAATTTCAATTTTATTAGGGAAATGCTTGCCTTCATGAGACTTTTAAAAAAATCAAAACGAAAAAAGCTTTTCTTAATTAATTTTCTGGTTATCATTTTGGTTTTTCTTTGTTTTTTCCTGGTAATTTTCAAAAAAACCGTTTACAAAAGGATCGATTTAATTTCCGATTTCGATTCAGCCGCCAAGATTAATTTCGATGAAGCGAATTATATGGAAAAGTATCTGCCATTAAACAGATACGCAATTGACGCCTCCATGATCAGTGGAATTAATGCAAAATTATTCTCAGGAGAACCCACTTTATTAAACAACAATGGAAAAGATGTATATAATTATGAAAGCTTGGTTTCCGACGGCAGTTTCCGCACCGTGTTGAAAAGCCTGCCCGAAAGACCATTAAATTTCAGTTACTATTTCAAGAAAACGGGATCAGGCAACTATTGGGTGATTGATTTCATCATCGGCGAAATACACATCCTTGAAATTAAGGAAGTCGTCAATTCGGCCGTTAAAACCATAGACAGGTTCGAAATACCGATAAAGAGAAAAATCTCAACCAAACTGAATATACTGTTCACAGGAGATTGGCTCTTCATCTTCACGGACCAAGAAATTCTGTTCCAGTGCAAGCATCCCAGACTGAAAAAACAGGGAACAATCGCTTTCAAGAATCAGCTAAGCGGGAAAATTCCGGATTTCTCGGTAAAATTCAAGTCTTTGGATAATGCTCTCGCTGACACACTGATGGAGAAGATAAACCTTCGATTCCCTTCGATTCCGTATCATTCGATCAACTATGCTGACCTGAGTTGGAATTTATTGAACCAGGAAGACCGCCTGATTGATGCAGATATAAAAAGCTCATACCTGCGCAGACTTAAACGCGAAGACACGACCATGCCTGTTATTTATTTCTTCCCCGGTTCATCCCTGGAATATAACCTGAAAGCAAGCGAAAACAGCCTGTTATCGTTCTATCTTGCCCTATATCACCCTACAAAATCCGTCATACCTGATGGCAAATTCATTGTCAAAATTTCTGCAGGCAATGCAAAACAATCGGATAAATACGAATATAATTGCAGAGACCTGAGATATGTAAATCCGGCATTTAAGCGTTACAGCATTAACATGAAAAAATATGCCGGGAGGAAATGTGATATCACGTTTAAATTTGAAGCCAGGCAAGAGGAACTGAAGGAACGTCATGCAAACAGTCCGGTAATCGCTCTGGGGTCGCCTGTCATCTATCCGCTCAGGGAGCGGAAAGAAAAAAATGTCATTCTTGTATCGATAGATACGTTGAGGCCGGACCATCTGGGTTGTTACGGATATGCCAGAAATACTTCCCCCAATATTGATAAGTTCGCAAAGGATTCGATTTTCTTTCTGAATGCCACGGCTCAATCGAATTGGACGCTGACTTCTCATATGAGCCTTTTCGCTTCTTTATTCCCCTTCGAAACGGGCTACACCAAGGGAAGAGGTGGCCATCAAAACGTGCGGTTCTCCGATAAGGTAAAACTCCTTCCCGAATATCTCAAAGAAAACGGATATAAGACAGGCGCAATAACAGGCGGAGGATATGTCTCCGAATATTTCGGATTTGACCGGGGCATTGATTATTACCATGTAAGAGAAGACTGCTCCAGTGCAATGACGAAAGCTATCGAATGGCTTGAAGAATCCGGGAATTCGAAATTCTTCCTGTTCTTTCATACATACGAGGTTCACAAGCCTTATATTCATGATGATTTCATCAAGGAACTCGGTCCGAAGGCAACGACATTGTTGGAGCAAACGATCGCAAAATACGACAGCGGAATCCTCTTCACCGACCGTCAGATTGATTGGGTGGTTGAAAAAGAAAAACCTGTATCACGATACCCTTATTATCATTCTCAGTGATCATGGCGAGAATTTCGAGATTAATGATAAAAAACAAGTTCCTGGTGAACATGGTGTGACTCTTTATGACAGCGAGATCCAGGTCCCGTTGATAATCGGCGGCACCATTGACGAAAGAAACAGCCGTATTATAAAAGACCAGGTGAGCCTGGTCGATGTGGCGCCCACAATACTCGATCTTCTGGAAATACCTATGCCGGCGGATATTCGCGGGATAAGTTTGAAAGACCTTATGGAAGGAACCGAAAAAGAAAAAATGCTGGCATATTCGGAAGCGATTTTCTCTTCCGACGAGAAAAAGGCCATCAGGAGCGTTCAATATAAACTCATCAAGAACCTGTCGAGTGAAAGAAATGAAATAAAAACCGGTTTTGAATTTTATAATATCGCGGAAGACCGGAATGAGCGTAAGAACATTATTAAAAATAATATTTCTATTAAGAATGCTTTCATAACCCGGCTTGATAAAATATTTAATGAAATCAATAAGAGACATAAAGCCCTGACTGCAAAATCAGTAAGAGCGCCATCCAGAAATAAAGACCTGGAGGAACAATTGAAGGCGCTGGGCTATCTGGGAAATTAATCCAATATCAGAGCAGACCCCAAATCCGTTCCGGCAACGAGACGGTCAAATCACTTCCGCAGTTGATTCCTACCCCGGAGGGGTATCTTCACTTTGAGGTTCGGTCTCGGGCTCTTTCTCCGGGGCGGGTAGTTGTTCCTGTTCTTCGGGTTGTTTTTGCTGCTGTCCTTCGGTTTTAACCTGCTGGCTGACAACGCTCATATCAGCGATGAACGCCCAGAGGTTATAATACCGCTGGCCGTTGTATTCCTTGACGGATTTCTCTGTGGATTTGCTGGAAACGCCTATGATTGGCCCCATATTCTCGAACAGTTTGAACCCGCTTTCCTCCTTCGGTTCCGCCTCTTCCGAAGGGGCGGCAGGATTCTGAAGCCTGTTTTGGACCTCGGTAAGCGCGGTGGTTGTATTGACCCCCCGGATAAGCGCCCATTCCCCGTCCTCGGTCATCGGGTCTTTGTATAGCTGGCGTATGCATTTCTCATCCAGGAGCTCTTGCAATTCATTCGGAAACGTATTGTATTTCTTGTAATAGAACTTCAAAGCCCGGGCGTATTGCGTCCCGCGGAAGATGAGTTCTTCCTCTTTCGCCCGCTTTTTAATGAAGCTCCACTGGATTGCTGCGGCGGTCATTAAAATAAGCAGAAACGCGAGAGCGACGAGGACGCCTGCAAGCGTGAAACCGCTCTCGCAATAAAAGACATTTAACTTTGTTTTTTTCGGCAAAACGTTCTGCATCACTTATTAAGACGTTATTTGAACGGGATGGGTTTATGCCTTTCGACCCCTTTTCCGGAGCCGTAGAAATAGACGAACCGGTCGTCGTTCGTCGCGCAGCCTACCTCGCCTTTTTTATTGATTGCAATGAAGGCTTCCTGAGTATTCCTGGCCTCGGGTATCTTCTCGCACATCCTTTCGAAGCTCTTTCTGCATGCCTCCGACGGCGACATCCCCTGCCTCATGAATTCGACTACCATGAACGATGCGAGGGTTTTCATCACAAGCTCGCCCACGCCGGTGGCTCCGGCCGCTCCGACCTCATTATCCACATAGAGCGCGGCGCCGATAATCGGCGAATCCCCGACCCGGCCGTGAATCTTCCATGCAAGTCCGCTCGTGGTGCAGGCGCCGGCGAGATTCCCATTTTTATCCAGGCAGAGCATGGTGATCGTATCATGGCCGATTTCGCTTTGTTCCACCCAGTTGTCGCCCGGGTTCAAGCGGCTCTTCCATTTCAGCCAGGCTTCGCGCGCCTTGTCGGTGAGGAGATCCTGTTCCTTGAAACCCATCTTCTTTGCGAATTTCAGCGCGCCCTCGCCGACCAGCATCACATGTTTTGTATGTTCCATCACCTTCCTGGCAACCGATATGGGCTGCATTATATTCTGCAGGCAGGCCACAGAACCGGCCCGGTGCCCCAGGCCGTCCATTATGCAGGCGTCGAGGGTAACGATGCCATCTTCATCCGGGTAGCCGCCGTATCCAACGCTGGTGACGTTCGGATCGGCTTCGGTAACGTTCACTCCCTTCTCGACGATGTCGAGAGCGATCATATCTTTCTGTAAAAGCTCCGCAGCTTTTTCCACCGCGCCCTTGCCATGGTCCCAGGTCGTAATGATACCTGGCGTAAAGCTGGAAAATTTTTTATCCTCTCCGAGAATTTTACGGGGCAGCAAACTCGCAGCCCCGACAAGAAGAGTTGTGGTTAAAAAAGACCTTCGATCCATTTTATCAGGCATTTTCTCACCCCTATTTTAAAACGGTTGATCGGTAAATCTTATACCTATGGCATTGTAGTTCAAGTGAAAAGAGCTTCATCGATTCCATGACGGTAAGCCGAAAGAAGATTTGATAACGGTTATCAATTCGCTTCACCCGGTCCGGACGCGGCGAGCGGATTTTCATTGACTCATTGCCTTAAATTTCTATAATCTGACGAAGGAGCGTGTTGTGTACGATATATTAAAGGACATTTATCTTTTCGAAAACCTGAACGAAGCCGAAATAGAAAAATTCCTGACCATCACCGAGACCCTCACGGTGAAAAAGGATTTCGTTCTCTTCAAGGAAGGCGATTCTTCCGATACGCTTTATATTATCGTTGAGGGACAAGTCCGGATGAGCAAACAGGTCACCAATGTTGGAGAGGAGGCTTTGAGCATCCTTGAAAAGGGGGACTATTTCGGCGAGATGGGGCTGATAGACAATTCCCCGCGCTCCACGGACGCGATCATTCATGAAGACTGCAAGCTTCTTATCATCAAGCGTTCCTCATTCCTGGCCTTCATGGAGGAAAACCATGAAATAGCCTATAAAATACTGCTCACATTTTTGCGGAGGCTATGCATCCGGCTCCGTGAGACGAATGAGAAAATCCATAACCTGTTCACCATCGCAAAGATGTTTTAAGGCGATAATCCGAATAATTCCTGATTGAAGTTTCATATGCCGTTGCTTTTTATATCAAACGTATTTCCGCCGGGAAACGGGGATATACGCGAATTCAATCACCGGCTCGCGAAAGTCCTCAGCGCAGAGAAAGACATCACGGTTCTGACGGTAAAATCGCGAGGCTGGAAGGATTTCGACAAACAGACGGGATTGAAAATCCATAGGTCCGGTGAAGAAAACCGGCGGCTTTCATCCGTCCTGTTGCTTCACAAAAAAGCGGTAAAAATAATCTCGGAAACCAGGTTCAGCCATATCATCGCCTCCGGCTGGGAAACCGCGGGCGTGACGGCGATGAACATTTCCGAGAAAACAAAAACCCCGTTTTCACTGATCATTTTCGAGGAACATCTTAAAAAATATCTTACGAAGAGTGTTATGATCCGAAGGTTGAAGGCCGTTTTGGACAAGGCTGACTTCATCTTCTGCCTTTCCGAGCGTACATCAGCGCTGCTTATGCGCCTCAAGCTTAAGCCCGACAAAATCAGGATCATATTTGCCGGCGGCAATCCGCCTGAGCGGGCAGACATCAGCAACAACGACATTCGCCGTTTCCGAGGCAGCTTGTCACTTGGAGTGAAAGATAAGCTGATCATTTCCTCCGGCAGGCTTGAAAGAAAGAATGCCTTCGACATCCTGATTTGGAGCGTGTATCTTCTACGGCAACGCGTGAAAAACTTCAAGTTGCTTATAATCGGGAACGGGCCGGAGGAAAAAAGGCTTAAACAGATAATGGCGGATATACGCGGGGAGAGTTTTGGAGCGATCCTGCCGATGCCGCAAAGGATGGACGCATATTTAAAAGCCTGTGATATTTATGTCCAACTCGGAAGGGCTCAGAAGGAAACGCATTCTGCGGAGATTGGAACGAGAATCCTCGAAGCCGGTTATTACGGAAAGCCGGTTGTCGCCGCGGCGAGCTGTGAGCTCAGCGGGACGCTGATTTCCGAGACGGGTTTCATTGTCCCGCCGCTTCAACCGGTGGAAACCGCCGCCGCACTCGAAAAAATCCTCTCTTCACCGCCGGCATTAAAAAATATGAGCAAGGCTGCCGAAAAAAGGGTGTGCGATAACTTCATGTGGGAAAACGTATCGGAAACAATCCTTCGGGCGCTGAGCCAAAAAAATTCCCGCGGTTAAAAGGCCTTCGCCCTCTTCATTGCGATCCCGTATAGAACCGTCACGACGAGCAGGATTGAAATCAAATTTAAAACACTTGACAATCATCATCTAAGAGTATAGATTTGCAAACAGGTTAACTATCGGGCATCTATCAAGGGGGTGTGGAAAGGCGTGTCCTGGTTTGTGGGGGACGCAATCCTTTGAAAATTTTGAGCCCGTGTAGAGTGATACCGTTAGACCGTATTAAAACGATATTTTTGAATACGGCTTCGGAAAAACCTAATTTTCAATATTATTAGTGTATTACGATTGGAAATTAACAACTCCGAAAAGATAGGAGGTGATTGAAATGGATAACACATTGCAGAACAGAAGGCTGGTCCGACCCAGGTTGAATGAAGCCAAGACCTCTTCCCAAGCGGCGAGAACCACAAGGAAAAAACAGGTTCCGCCGGAAAGAACGAACGCCGAGGCTTTTTACTATCTCAAGCAGATGAACAACAGGACTCCGATGAAGGTTATCCTGATGGATGGTGAAGTTCTAGAAGGGCACATCGAATGGTATGACAAGCATTGTTTGAAGATAAACAGAGAGTCCGGCCCGAATCTTCTCGTAATGAAATCCTGTGTTAAGTATATGTACAAGGCGAACGAAGAGGATGAAGATAAATTTAAATCGAAGTCAGACGTCTCGGATTCGCAGGCTGAAAACCTCGATGAAGCTGAGGAATTGGAGGGCGACTTCAAGGCCGAAGATGGCGGAGAACCGCTTTAAAGCAATGCCGTCGAACCTTATTTTTCCGTTGTATCTGTATCAGGGTAAAAAGAATTGTCAGAGCAAAGCAGACCCCGAATAGTTATAACAACCGGGGACCCCGCCGGTATTGGTCCTGAAATAATTTTAAAAGGTCTGACACATTTCAAGCCTGTTAATCCGGATTTCATTCCGGTCATCGTTGGACATACAAAAACCTATATCTCGCCGGTTTATTCGGACTTCTTTACCTCTTTAAAAATTCCGATACTTCATCCCGATGATGATGCTTTGGTGAAAAATGACGCACCGGTCTTCATCGAACCGTCCGCCGATATTGAAGAGATCAAACCAGGTAAAGGCTCGTTTAAAAGCGGAGCCGCGGCCGGGGTTTATCTCGACACAGCGCTCGATTTAATCACAAGAGGAGCCGGCGATATCCTGCTGACATGTCCCATCAATAAAAAATATTTTCAAGATGCGGGCTATAATTACGCGGGACACACAGATTTTCTCAAGGACAGGACAGGTTCCCCGGAAGTGTATATGATGTTCTGCGTGGAAAACATAAAGGTTCTTCTCGCTACTCATCACGTGCCGTTGAAAAAAGTACCAGCATTGATTAAAAAAGAATATATTCTTAAAATTTTAAGATTTTTATATGAAAAAGGGCCTTTTTACGGGCTTACCAATCCAAAGATCGCAGTAACCGGCCTAAATCCGCATTCGGGAGAAGATGGCATTCTCGGCTATGAGGATATGGAGGAAATACAACCTGCGGTTCGAGCTGCGAGGGAGTATTTTCCGAATATTGAAGGTCCCCTGCCTGCTGACTCCGTGTTTCGCCCGGATGTGCGGAGAAGGTTCGATCTGATACTGGCGATGTACCACGACCAGGGACTTGTGGCGGTGAAATCCCTCGGCCCCTCTGTCAACATCACGATAGGTCTGCCTTTCATCCGGGTTTCGCCGGATCACGGGACCGCCTATGAGATTGCCGGCCGGTTTGAAGCGGACCCCTCCAGCTTTATTCTGGCGGTTGAAACGGGGCTGGACTTATATTATAAAAACAAATCAGCTGGCAGAAATCGGACATAAATTATAGGAGCGCTGAAATAGAATGGCTTTGGATAAAGATCGCTGCGATGTTTGCAGCCGAAAGGTGGATTTTTATGACCTTAAAAAATGTCCGATTTGCCATAAGCATTTTTGCGAGGATTGCGCATATATGACGAGCGGAATTCGATTCTGCAGCAAGTTCTGTTCGGAATTTTTCTTTCACGGCGAAGACGAGAAGGAAGAAATTTAGGTTTTCTTAAAACTCTTGCTCTGTCTGAAGGTCTTCGAATAAATCAGCCAGATCCCAACAATTATCAATATTGCAGGGATCACTATCTCGCCTTCGAGCCTGATAATATCGGTGACCATAATGATAAAGCTGCTGAAAGCGAAGATCACGGATACCAAAAGGGACCATTTTTGAGGTTTCCTATTCTTCGTCAATATCCATATAAATAAAAACAAGGCAGCAAAACCGGCGGTCCAGAAGAAAGCCACCCACTTTTCGGGGAAAAATCTGATTATGGAACTGTTGAATACATCAAAACCGCTCATCATTAGAACGAAGCTTGGAATTAGCGGCCACCAGAGTTTTGTATTTTGTATGTAATAAACAAGAAAGGCGAATCCGAGAAACCAGAGAAAAAGAACCGAAAGAAAATTCTCACTTTGACTTGATGTATTCGCAAGTCCGATGAGGAAAAACAACCCTGAAAGGAAAAGAAAGATTCTGGTTTTTGCCGGTTTAACGAATGAAACATAGAAAAATCCGTAAGCTATGCTCCAGATGGCGGCGGAACCCTGGATCCTCAGCGGCGCTTCCGGCGACAATAAATAGATGATTATCAGGATTATCGTCAAAACACATAAAACAATCAGCCAGGGGATATCATTTCGTAGGGTATAGGCCAGAGCGGAGACAGCAGCGAGTTGAAAGAGAATAAAAAGAATAAAAATCTTCTCGACGCTGATTGGAACAAGATGCTCCGACAGGGTTAAGGCAAGAAGAAGGAAAATCTGGCCAAGTAAAAAGAGCTTGAATAATTCCTTGTTCTGAAAAAATTTTAAATGAAACCATACTCCCGCTGCGAAAAATGCCGCGGAAATAATCCCGGCGACATCCAGATTGACATCGAGCAGCTTTCGAAATAGCAGCGTCAGGCCGATCAGAACAAATAGAAAACCGAATAGAATTTCTTTTTTGAATAAAAAATTCAGATGTTTCAGAATATCGGATTCGTTAATGTCCCTGTTGACCGATTTGCTATTTTTGACTGTTTTGTCCATCTTCAAGTTCCGCCTATTGTATAAACGAATCTGCGGCATTATTGTTCTCTCAAGGCTTGCTTATCTCGAATACTGCCCGGGTAATCTCGCTGCCGTTCAAGTCGTTCAAAACAACAATCGCCTCTTTTATATCAGTCGGCTTCGCCGATATGCGCATCTCTCCAATCATTTCCTTACGATGCAGTATCCTGAATAAAATGCCTCCTTTGCCGATAACAGCTTCGCCGTTTTCAATAAGCACTACAGGATACGTGAAAAGGTTTGATCCAACTCTTACCATCACAACCGCTTTTCCTTCAAGCTGAACGTTTCCCTCGTTAAGATTGACGATCCAATACCTAATACGAAAAAGCCGAGCCGCTTCATTATAGTTGCCGCGAAACCCGGAGATTTCCGCTTTCATTCCCAGGGCTTGGGAGGACGAAACGTCCCCGCTTCCGACTGTCGAATCAGTGGGATCTTGTGATTTTTCTTTAATGGTTAGATCCAATGGCGTGTCCCCAGTCGTTCCCGGAGAGGCTTCTCCGGTTGCATCTTCATTAATTTTATCAGTGGGCATATCGGGATTGTCCCTTGAAAAGATGGACAACGTTTTTTCAGGTTTTTTCCCGGAGTCTTCCGTGCCCCGCAATTCCAAATCCTCAGGGGATGTATTATTATAACGACTCATACTCCTTATCATTTTTCTCAGGCGGATCACTTCATTTGCGGCAATTGAATATTTGTCCGTAAGGGAAGACTTGTCTTTTGAAATTATCAGCAATGTCGTCAGAAGAAACAGGATTGTGAATAAAAGAAAGCCTATGATCCCGTATAAGGCGATCATATGCTTCTCTGTTATCTGCTTCGTTGTCGGTTTCTGGGTGCCTTTGAAAAGGACGACTCTTATCGGTCCTGTTGTATCCGTGGTATTTTTCTTCTTTTCCATTGGGTATGAACCTCTTTTTTAACCTTAAATTAAATCCATTAAAGTGTCAAGAAAACCGGTATCAGCCCGCCGGGACTAAAATCTATCAGCTTGTGAAGAGTGCCGAAATGAATTAAAATTACCTGAAATCGTTGATAATTAATACTTTATGACTCTTAAAGACAAGAAAAAACGGAAAGGTGAGCGGCTGAAAAACAGACTGCTGCTTGTATTTCTGATCATTTCGACATTTCTGCTCTTCCTCTCGGTCGGAATTTTCCGCAGACCCTCGATATCCTTTTCGAACAAGTATATCTCGAACACGGTGCTTGTGTATGCAATACTGTATCTTAATATACTGCTGCTTGTCGGTTTTCTTCTGATGCTATTCCGCAACATCACGCGGCTAATACAGGAAAGAAGCCGTAAAATACCCGGCTCCCGGTTCAGCACAAGGTTGATCATAATATTTGCATTCCTCACCCTTGTTCCGACCCTTTTCCTTTTCGTCATCGCAAGCGATTTTATTTCCGCGAACGTGGATCAATGGTTCAGCCAGCCCGTCGAGGTCATACATCAAAATTCGTCCAGGCTCATCACCGGTATCATCAATGAAGATACAGCTAAAGCTAAAAGCTTCGCCATCCAAATCTCCGACCTAATCTATAACGAAGGGCTTCTCAAATCCAAAGACTATCTTTTCACCCGGATAAAGGAAGTCAGCAAGAATCTTAACGTGGACGTTGTCCACTTCTTTTTCAAGTCGGACAAGCCCGTCGAACCTGTTTATGCGGACAAGTCAAACGAGGAAATCATAATCACGTTTCCCCATAACAAGATAGCAAAGGTTATGAAAGGCGAACCTTTCCAATATTATAATACCTTTAACGGCCGTGTCGTCGTTTCCGCCGGATTCCCCCTTTATAAATCTTTAGAGGACAAGATGCAGGCGATAGGCGCTGTTGTCGTTTCTCTTATCCTTCCGGAAACCCAATCCGCAATGATCCAGAAGTCTCAGCGCTATTACAACGATTATATAGAAACCAAGAAATTAAAGGTTAATATCAAGAGTTCGAATATCCTGCTACTCTCCATGATCACACTTATATTGCTCTTCAGCGCCACATGGCTCGGCTTGCGCCTGGCGAGGGAGATCACGGACCCGATCCAGAGGCTAGTGGAGGGAACCAACCAGATAAGCGCGGGAAACCTTAATTATCGTGTTGACGTTCAGGCAGGCGATGAGCTTCAGATCCTTGTGGATTCTTTCAACAGGATGAGCGAGGAACTTCAGATCAGCCGGCAGAAAAATGAAGAATCCAGCCTCCACCTCCAACAAAGCCATTCGGCGCTTGAACGGCAATATAATTATATAGAAACCATTCTTCGCGACATCCCTGCCGGCATCATTTCAGTGGATGCGGATGGAAAAATAAATACGATAAACCAGGCAGCCGCCAATATGCTGAGTTTTGACGAATCATCGGTTATGGGGGTGAATTTTCAAACCCTTATGAGAGGGCGCGTCTTCCATGAACTGCGGATAATGCTCGACACGGTTCATAAGAAAAAACACAAGACCCTTTCAAAAATCATGGAAATCCGTCCGTCCCAGGAGCTGAAAAAAATTGCTGTAATCTGTTCGCCTCTGAGAGGAACAAACGAAAACTACCTCGGCTCCGTCATGGTTATGGAGGACCTGACCGAACTCAGCCGAGCGCAAAAACTTGCGGCATGGCGCGAGGTGGCGCGAAGGATCGCTCATGAAATTAAAAATCCTCTTACGCCCATCCAGCTTTCAGCCCAAAGGCTGAAAAAAAAGGTCGAATCGGAAGGAGAGGGGCTCGGCGAAGCTAAAGAACTGATCGAAGAATGCTCCGACACAATCCTCGATGAGGTTTTCACGCTAAAACGCCTCGTTGACGAATTCAGCCTTTTCGCGAGAATGCCGGACGTCAAGCTCGTTAAATACCAGTTGAACGCGGTGGTAAAAAGCGCAGTCACAGCCTATGACGGAAATACGAATGGAATTACAATCAATCTCAAGCTGGGCAGACTCCCTCAGACACCGATAGACCCGGAGCAGATGAAAAGAGTGATACGGAATCTCCTCGAGAACGCACTCGAGGCGATGGAAGGAATGACCTCAGGGAAGATCGAAATTACCACTTGTATGAACACAACAAACGGCGTGGAGCTCGTTGTCGCCGATGAAGGGATAGGAATAAAAAAGGAAGATATGGATAAGATCTTCGTCCCCTACTTCTCGGGTAAAAAGAAAGGGACCGGGCTCGGTCTTGCGATCGTCAGCAAGATCGTCGCCGATCACGGCGGAAAAATCAGCGTCCAGGAGAATGTACCGAGAGGCACAATGTTTGTTATCCATCTACCGAGGGGGGGTTGATCTTGATAGCCAGCAATATTCTGATAATTGATGACGAAGAGGGAATCAGAAAATCCCTCACGGGTATTTTAAAAGATGAAAAATATGAGGTGGATTCCGCCGCGTCCGGCGAGGAGGGTCTCGCCAAGCTGAAAAAAAGGAACTTCGACCTCGTGCTCCTTGATATCTGGCTCCCGGGTATAGACGGCATCGAGATTCTGAAGGAGATAAAGAAACACGACTCTCTATTGGAAGTGGTTATCATATCCGGACACGGAAATGTCGAAACAGCGGTAAAAATCACGAAATTGGGCGCCTTCGATTTCATCGAAAAACCTCTTGACCTCGAAAAAACTGTGATCATCGTCCGCAATGCCCTCAAGCAAAGACAGCTTCAAAAACAAATACGCTTGATGGAAGAATCCGAGGACGAGAAATTCATAATGGTCGGCGAGAGCTCCGCCATGAAAATCCTGAAAGGCAAGCTCGAACGCTCAGCCCCCACCGAAGGGCGGGTGCTCATCTTCGGTGAAAACGGCACGGGCAAGGAACTGGCCGCAAGACTGATTCACCGTCATTCGAAAAGGTCCCTGAAGCCGTTTGTTGCGGTAAACTGCGCGGCTATACCGGAAGAACTTATCGAAAGCGAGATGTTCGGGCACAAGAAAGGCGCCTTTACGGGAGCTGACAGCAACAAGATTGGAAAATTCGAGCAAGCGGATGGAGGTACTTTGTTTCTCGATGAGATTGGGGATATGTCTTTCAAGACTCAGGCTAAGGTCTTGCGGGTTCTCGAAGAGGGGAATATACAGCCTGTCGGCGATATAAGGACCATCCCCGTGGATGTCCGGGTGATCGCCGCAACAAACAAGAATCTTGAAGAGGAGATAGCCGCCGGCAATTTTCGCAAAGACCTCTTCTTCCGCCTCAGCGTGATCCCGATCAATATACCACCGTTGCGCGACAGGACAGAGGATCTGCTGCTCCTCATCGGGCATTATCAGGAATATTTCAGCGCAAAATATAACACCGCAAAAAAAACGTTCCTTCCTTCCGCTTTGAAATCCCTGCAGAAATACGACTGGCCGGGAAACGTAAGGGAATTGAAAAATATGATCGAAAGAATCTTTATCATGCACCCCGGGGCCAGGGTGGACGGTGATATAATCGAAACCTTGTTTTTCAGTCATCCGCATCTCGAATCCGAACTCTTTGATTTCATCACCCTGAAAGAGGCAATGGATAACTTCGAAAAAAAATGTATAATGCACAAACTCAAGCTGCATAACCGTAACATAACAGAGACAGCTGAGGCGCTGGGAATAGAGCGCACGAGCCTGTATAGGAAGCTGAAGAAATTTGATGTAAATGGAGCATCTGATGGGGAAGAGTGATGACAACGTATTCGACGGATTTCCCTTTCTGGATCATACACTGATCCCGAACCGCTTCATCCTCAAGGACATGTTCGACCTGACCGCGTGGGAGATCAGGGCGCTGATGTTTTTCTTTTACAACCTGTATTCGGCAATACCCTGCCGCTTTATAGACGAAGCTACCGTCATCGAAAAATTCGGCTCCGCAACTCACGACCTGTCCGACACTCAGAAAGCGACGCCGAATATCATACGCGTGTCTCTCGCTTCGCTTGTAAAAAACGGCTATCTTAACGTATCCAGAAAAAAGAGTCAGGATGGAAAGGAACTTCTGTTTTATTCTTTGAAACTGGACCTGCGGTCGAGGGCTGCGCCCTATGACGGAATCGAAGGTTACAGCAGGACTGCTGTGGATGCAAAAAATAACAGAACTCTCACGCAACAGCAAAGCGCTCGTATAGAAATTCTCGAAGACAATGATTTGGGAGCTAAACCTCCATTTGCCATACAGAATGAACGGGAAGATGTTCGTCCCGGGTCGATAACTGCGTTGCACCTTTCACCGCCGTCCATTGTTATAGACACCCAGCCTCCAAAACCGGCTCCAACCGGCAGCTATAACAACCTGAACTCCTCAGATTTGTCGGACATTCTTATCGGGGAGAACTCTAAAAGAGATGTGAAAATCTCGCCCTTACAGCCTGAATCGCCATTGAAAATAGATTTAAATGTCGCTCAACCGGTCAGAGAAATGCCCGTTGCCGCCCGCAACATATCCAAAGAGTTTCTCTCGGACCTCGAAGATGTCATAAACGACCTTAATGTGCAGAAAACAAACGGTGGGAATGAACCCGCCGCCGCTTCTTCCCAGGCGCAAACCGGTTCATTCAAACAACAGGCTCCTGCCGCTGAACCGTCGAAAGAACCGGAGATATCCATAACGGAAAAACATTCCATAGAATCCATGAAAGCCTCAGCGATCCCGATTGAAACGCCAAAAAAGGAAATATCCACGAAAACAGCCGGTTTTAAGAAATTCAGCTCACCGGAAGAACAACACGGCGCGGAGATATGGGAGCAGGTGCTTGGCCAGATGCATATACTCCTGGACAATATGACATTCAACACCTGGCTGAAGCCGTCCGAATATTTTACATACAAAGACGGAGTTCACCTGATTAAAGTCGAAAGTGTCAAATTCTATGATAAATTCATAAAACAATGGGGGAACCTTATGCAGGAGGTGATCCTCCTGATAGAGCCGGAATTCAAATTCGCATTCCACTCTGATTAGACCTTCATCAAGAATATGCAGCAAGAAAAGTCAGATACCCTCATACAAAAAGTGAAGGATATCCCTCGAAAACCTGGTGTATATTTATTCAAGAATGCCTCGAACGAAATCATATATATCGGCAAAGCATCTTCCCTAAAAGACCGTGTTTCGTCCTACTTCCATTCCAACCACTCCGACAGCCCGAAAACCGCCTATATGGTCACGAAAATCGCAGACGTGGAATTCATCACCACGGAAAATGAAGTTGAAGCCCTGCTCCTCGAAAGCAATCTTGTTAAGAAAAACAAGCCAAAGTTCAACATAGACCTCAAGGACGACAAGTCATATCCTTTCATCAAGCTGACTATTAAAGACGAATTTCCCACTGCGTTTATTACCCGCGAAAAAAAGAAAGATGAAGAGGCCTTGTATTACGGCCCATATGTGAATGCAGGCGCCGCGAGGTACGCCCTCCAGCTTATGCGCAAACACCTGTTGATACGGAGCTGCACGATTCCCTTGAGCCGTATCAAACGCCCCTGCCTTATGTTCCATATCCACCGTTGCCTGGGCCCCTGCCGGTCTGGATCAGTTGATCCGAAAATCTATGCTGGAATCATCAGGGATGTCCAGATGTTGCTCGAAGGAAAGAACACTCAATTGAAAAACAGCTTGAAGGAAAAAATGGAGCAGGCATCGAGAGAACTCCGCTTCGAACAGGCGGCTTCATACAGGGATTTTACAAGAATGCTGGATGAGATGGAATTCGACCAAAAAATGGTCTCCGGAACATTTTTCGAGGAAGATATAATCGGCTGGCATTACGGGGAGGAAAGCATCGTCGCCCAGATTTTTCATATCCGAAAGGGGATGATGCTGGGGAGGAAGGAATTCGTATTCCGCAGGAACAACGATATGGCCCCTCCGGAACTGCTGCGCTCCCTCGTATGTCAATACTATCTCGACGAGATGATCATTCCGCCCATCCTGCTTATTAGTATCGAACCGGATGACAGGTTGAATATAGAAAAAATCATCACCGAGAGACGTAGAGCGGGTTTCGAGATTAAACAGCCGAAAAAAGGCAGAAGAAAAAAATTACTCGATCTCGCGATGGAAAACGCAAGGTTATCCTACGAAACCCTGCACGCGCGCGATGACGACTCGATTGCCGTGCACGAGCTGCAGAAGACGCTCAATCTCGATATGCTGCCGGATCACATCGAAGCCTTCGACATATCCACCCTGCAGGGGACTTCAACCGTCGCTTCTCTCGTGGTCTTCCGAAAAGGACGGCCTGATAAGTCATCATATAGGAAATTCAAGATCAAGACCGTCAAGGGGATTGATGATTATGCTTCGATGAGGGAAGTCGTCGAGCGTCGCTATAAAAGAGTTCTCGAGGAAAACATCGGCATGCCGGATCTCGTCTTGATAGATGGCGGCCCCGGCCAGCTCAGCGCCGCCCGCGAGGCGCTGGACGCGGTCGGGGTATTCGACCAGCCCGTGGCATCTCTCGCAAAGAAAGAAGAGCTCATCTATATGCCCCAGATCGGCGAACCGCTCCGGCTTCCCGGCAATTCGCCGGCATTGAAACTGCTTCAAAGAGTGCGCGACGAAGCCCACCGCTTCGCCGTGACATTCCAACGCTCTGCCTGCGGGAAAAAAGCGATCAGGTCATCGCTCGAAGACATCCCCGGCATAGGCCCCGCTCTGCGCAAAAAACTGCTTGCCGCCTTCGGCTCGGTGGAGAATATAAAAAACGCGCCCGTTGAAAAACTCGCTGAAGTCATCGGGAAAAAACGCGCAGAGGCTTTTTTGCACAGTCTTCATAATTGATTCCGGTAATTTCTGAGCATTTTATTAATATCTTAATCATCTTTTCTTCAAATATGGTTAATATTCATAACTGGAAACTTAGAGAGATTTGACAAATTATAAAAAAAGTCTTATATTATAGCTGAACCACTGAAAATCCGAATGGATCGTAGGTGGTGTTTTTATTTTGGGTAAATTACGAATCCATATTCGTTATCATTTGAAGCTCTAATATTTAATATGTTATTATCTTTCAACAAATTCAGCCAGTTTTGTATCTGAGAAAATGTTAATAAATTCTCCAATCTATTTGCCCATCTTGAATTAACGATCATTCTTTTCGAATATAAAAAGGCCAGCCAAGAAATCAGGTCAGCGATCTGAATGAAATAAGAATCTTTTGAGTCTTTTGGTAATGGATCTTCAATTAACTTTTCGATTTCTTTTCGATAGGAAGACGTCGAAAACTTTGATGGTATCCAATTAATCCTTTGAATCCTGCGAGTTGTTTTCCTCATTTTGCCGACTCTCCCCTCATCGGAGATGATTAAAAAGCGATGTTCCGGTCCCATGTTGCTTATATCGTTTTCAATTCGTTGAATATTATAATTTAAAGCGTTATCTAAAATATCGTATTCAAAGCCAGTAATTTTGGACTTATTGATAATCACATTAATGCAACTAAGATTTAAAGTGGTTATACAAGAAACAAGTTGATCAAGAATCTCCATTCTCCTTTCCTGACTCAAATTAAAGGAACGAATCGGCCTTTTATTTAACAACAAGTCCTTCCCTTTCATTTCCAGATAAATAGGTAGTCCATAAGTTTCTTTAATCTGTTTTCTGAAAGAGTGAATTCTTTCAAAATTACTTTTCCAGGATTGAAAATGCATATATACACTCGTCAGAATAAAAAACTCTGACGATGAATTTATTATTCCGTCATCACCACTTTCATCAAAGTATGCAATGTACATTATTGCATTCCCTAAAAAATAGGTTGATAAAGACTATTACTATGAAACCATAATCAGACATTCATATTCTCTCTATAATGTAACAAAAGGCAATGTAAATTGATTATTTCGCCGTCATGTAATAATCACTCCGACTTTTCCAGAAAAGAAAACCGTCTTGCCACTACAGAAATAACCGCTATAATCTTCATATTAGATATGAAACTATAAAAAAATAATGCGTATAGAACATAGAATGCAATCTTGAAGAAATGAGTGTGGAATGGAAAAAGTTTTAGTAGTCGAAGGACTGAAGAAGCATTACGGCAAGGTGAAGGCCGTGGACGGGATCAGCTTCGAGATAGAACGTGGCGAGGTTTACGGCTTTCTCGGTCCGAACGGCGCCGGCAAAACGACAACCCTCGAGATCATCGAAGGTCTGCGCAAGGCTCAGGCCGGAAAGATATCCATCTTCGGTCTCGATTCAATAAAAGAGCAGCAGAAGATCAAGGAGAAGTTCGGCATCGCGCTGCAAGCTACTTCCCTTGACGAAAAAGTAAAAGTGGGCGAGGCGCTGAAGCTCTTCGCGAGTTTCTATGAGAAGCGGTCGGATTATGATGAGCTTATAGATCTGGTATCGCTTCGGGACAAGGAGAAGGCTTTATATGAAACACTCTCCGGCGGCCAGAAGCAGCGGCTTGCGGTAGCTCTCGCGCTCGTCAACGATCCGGAGCTGGTTTTCCTGGACGAACCGACCACCGGCCTCGATCCCCAGGCGCGCCATAACCTCTGGGACATCATCCTCAAGATGAAAGAGATGAAGAAGACCGTCATCCTCACGACGCATTATATGGAAGAGGCGGAAAAGCTCTGCGACCGGGTCGCGATAATTGACCACGGTAAAATAATCGCCGAGGGCGCGCCGGCCGAGCTCATTCTAAAGCTCAAGCTGTCTTCCAGTATCAATTTCAAGACGGCGGATAAAATACAGCCGAAACTCCTGGAGCGCTTGAAGGGTGTGAGCAAGGTATTCGTCGAAAACTCCAATTTCCTCATTCACAGCGACAATTTGCAGGACACGCTCATATCGCTGCTTACGCTTATAAACAAACACTGCTGGGCGATCGAGGAGCTGAACGTCACACGCGCATCTCTCGAAGACGTCTTTCTTGAACTCACAGGAAGGAGACTACGGGATTGAGACAGTTTTGGAATCTTTTTGTTTTTAATAACATAACTTTCTTCCGCGAAAAACAGGCGGTTTTTTGGACTTTCCTGTTCCCGCTCTTTATGATCATCTTCTTCGGCCTGATATTCGGCGGCGACAGCGGGTACGAAAACTACAGCGTCAGCGTTGGGCTTGTGAACAACGATAAAACCCCGGACTCCGCCGGTTTCATATCGGTGATTAAATCCGTGCCGGTATTCAATCTGAAAAGCGGGGATGCGAAGTCTCTCCAAGAACGCTTGAAGAAAGGCAGATTAAACTACATTCTTATAATTCCGAAGGATTTCAGGAACACAGACGGAACGTTCAAACCATTCGAACTGCTTTATAATCCCGAGCAGGTGAACACAAATATGATCGGACTTCCCATCTTCGAACAGATGATATCGAAGATGAATGAAATGACTTCGCACGCGAAACCTGTTTTTTCGCTTTCCAAAACCGAGGTTGCCAACGTAAAAAGGAATATCCGCTATATTGACTGGTTAGTGCCGGGAATTCTTTCGATGTCGCTTCTCAGCTCGGCATTGTTTGGAATCGGCGTTGTCACGGTCTCGCAGCGAGAAAAAGGACAGCTCAGAAGATTCGCCGTGACGCCTCTCCCTAAAACCACATTCATCGCCGCACAAACGGTTCAAAGGTTCTTTTTAGTGATATTACAGGCGTTGATAATTATCGTCGTTTCGATGATTATCTTCAAAGTTCAGATGAAGGGGAGCTGGCTCGCTCTTATGTTCATTCTGACGATAGGACTCCTCTCTTTCAGCGCTTTCGGCTATGCGCTTGCCGCGCGCGCGAAGAAACCGGAGACAACCGCCGCAATCGCCAACGTCTTTTTCTTCCCGATGATGTTCCTCAGCGGCGTCTATTTTCCGGTGGAACAGATGCCGTCATACCTGAAAGTCGTGGCTGCCGCAATGCCGCTCAAATACCTCAGCGACGCCGTCAGGCTAACCTTCTTCGGAAACGAAACGTTCGCTGAACTGTTGCTGCCCCTCGCAGTCCTCACCGGATGGTTCATAGTCTTCTTCATCATCGCAGTGAAAACATTCATCTGGGAATGAATAGGTGCTGTGCAGCGATTGCGAGCAACTTGAAACTAGTTATACATCAATAAATGAGCGCAAACTCAAAAATCGAATGGACAGAGTCCAGCTGGAATCCGGTCACCGGTTGCGACAAGATAAGTGAAGGCTGCAAAAATTGCTATGCTGAACGAATGTCACGCCGTCTTAAAGCCATGGGGAGCCCAAACTATTGCAACGGCTTCAAGCTTACATTACACCCTGATTCCCTCGAACTGCCTTTAAAATGGAAAAAACCGAGAATGATCTTTGTCAACTCGATGAGCGATTTATTCCATAAGGATGTATCTTTTGGATTCATCCATGAGGTTTTCAAAGTAATGAACCTGGCAAAAAACCACACATTCCAGGTTTTAACAAAACGCTCGGAGAGGCTTGAGCAGTTATCCCCATACCTTCCATGGTCCTCAAACATATGGACGGGTGTCACTATCGAAAGTGATGATTATTTATTCAGGTTGGAGCATCTTAAAAAGTGTAAATCCGATGTAAAATTCCTGTCTCTTGAACCACTTCTCGGTCCGATCGGAAAGATCGATCTGGCAGGCATTGATTGGGTTATTGCGGGTGGTGAATCCGGTCCGGGATCGAGGCCCATAAAACCGCAATGGATAAGAGAAATCAGGAATTACTGCATTGATGCGGATATTCCGTTCTTTTTTAAACAATGGGGTGGTTTCAACAAAAAAAAATCAGGACGGATTCTTGATGGAAAAATATGGAATGAGACGCCAAGCTTGCCTGTTCGTTTATCCTGTCAAGAAACCACAATTGCCTAAATGAAGAACTACACACCGTATGTAGTGATATATTGTGCCTGCTTGGGGATTATGAATAGTGCAAAGCTGATAGATGTGGATGTCGGGTTTTACCTGATTCATAACTGCTGAAACGGGCTGCAAGCCCATTCCAGCGGGAGTATGTTGAATATCATCTGAGCTCCAATTGGTATAATGTAAGAGAAAGAATTAAAAAAGGTAAAATGATATGAAAGCAGGCCCAAAAAGCTCCTGGAAGCCGAATTATCCAGATGCAAAATTGCTTTCACGTGAAAGAAAAGTGACGAGTAGGGAGGAAAAGGAAAAAATTCGCGGTGGAACGAAGCACCTTAAAGAAATCAGTACAAATTCACAAGGTAATATATCAGGTTTTTTAAATTCAATACTCTGTGGTGACAGCGAACTCGTATTGAAAGAATTCCCGGATAACTCAATTGATATAATCGTAACGTCACCACCCTATAATTTCGGTTTGGAATATAAAAATGATAAAAACAACGATTCAATTATGTGGAATGATTATTTTTCCAAATTAAAGAAAATTTGGATTGAGTGCAAACGCATTCTGAAACCGGGCGGAAGATTATGCGTCAACATTCAGCCGTTGTTTTCAGATTATATGCCGACTCATCATATCGTATCTCATCAATTGATGGAGATGGGATTGTTGTGGAAAGCGGAAATAATTTGGGAAAAGCATAATTATAATTGCAAATATACAGCTTGGGGAAGCTGGAAAAGCCCGAGTATGCCGTATTTTAAATACACCTGGGAATTTATAGAGGTTTTTTGCAAGGAATCGCATAAAAAAACCGGCAATTCTGAAAAAATTGATATAACCGGAGATGAATTCAAAAAGTGGGTATATGGCAAATGGGATATCGCTCCTGTTAACAATATGAAGGAATACAATCATCCCGCCATGTTCCCGGAAGAGCTCGTCTCAAGACTGTTGAAGATGTTCAGCTATCAGGATGATATTGTATTAGATCCCTTCAACGGAGCAGGAACAACCACGCTGACCGCATATAAATTGAGAAGAAATTATATCGGAATTGATATCTCCGAGGATTATTGCAAAACAGCGGAAGAAAGACTGATAGAAGAGCAGAGACAAACAAGATTGCAGTTATAAATAACTTTTACAATTGTCATATCCCATGCTCTGAAATATATTCTTCCATCTTTTCTATAAGGGACTTGTCGAAGTTTTTATCTTTCAGGAAATCGAGGACGTCGTAAACGTCGGCGATCGCATATGCCTCCACGCCTGTTTCCTGCTTGAATCTCTGCATCGCGTCCGATCCATCTTCCGCTTTTTCCTTGCGGTTCATCCCGATCACAAGACCCGCGACCTCCACACCATCGAACGAGCGGAGCAGTTCGACCGCTTCATACTTCGTGCCGCCAGTGGTCATTACGTCATCAACTATCACGATCCGGTCGCCGGGCTGCGGCGAAGCGCCGACAATCTTGCCCTTGTCGCCGTGCGTCTTCTCTTCCTTGCGGTCGAAACAGAAACTCACCTCTTCCTCGTATTCAAGCGCAAACCCGATTGCAGATGCTGCGGCGAGCGATATCCCTTTGTATGCCGGGCCGAAGATGTTGTCCACGACGCCGAAATTGTCGTGAATCGCGCGCGCATAGAAAATGCCGAGATTGACGAGCGTGACCCCGGAATCCACGCCGCCCATATTGAAAAAATATGGGGATTTACGTCCGCTTTTAAGCGTGAAATCCCCGAACTTCAGAACCCCGGCATCGAAAAGGAATTCGAGAAATTCCTTTTTCAGGTCTTCATTTATGTTTTCATTATCGGTATTCATAGGGTGATTATACATTTTTCATGGAGTAAAACCACAGGTGAGATCCTTCACGATAATAGAAAAACCGGCTGACATTTGGTAATATCGGCGGAGGGGAAATGAGTCCAATATCTATGAATGCTAAAAATAAGAAACGCTTCATAATTTTCGGGGGCGCAGGCTTCCTGGGACAGCATCTCGCGAGGGCGATTCTCGAATCTTCCGCGGAATCGAAGGTCGTAATTCTTGATCTCGCGCCAAATCCACAGCCATTCATCTCGTTTGATGGAAACAGCCGAGTCGAATTCCGCTGGGGCAGGGACATCACAGACCCCAAAACCTATAAAAAAGACCTCGAAGAAGGCGCGGACGCTCTTTTTAACCTCGCTGGTTTCATCTCATTCTGGTCCAGGCACAGGAAGAAGATGTTCGAAGTTAATATCGAAGGCGTCAGGAAACTCTGTGAAACAGCCCTTCGTTCGGGCATCCCGAAGCTTGTGCATATAAGCTCCGTTGCGGCAATCGGGTTCACGGATGACCCTGCAAATCCTGCGGACGAGAAAATGGCTTTCGCAGAAGAAAAATTCAAAAACAGGATTTATATGTTCAGCAAGTACCAGGGCGAGAAGGAAGCGCTCGGATTCGCATCAAAGGGAATGGAAGTCGTGTCTGTCAATCCCGGACTGCTTTACGGCCCAGGTGAAAAAGGAGCAGTTTTGACACTCTTCCGAAACATCTCGACGGGGAGATTGAAACTATACCCCACCGGCGGAACGGGCATTGTGGACGTGCGCGATGCCGCGAAGGGAGTCCTGCTTGCTTTTTTGAAGGGTAAAAACAGTGAAAGATACATACTTAACGGGCATAACCTTTCCTTTCGAGAGGTTACATCTTTAATCGCAAAAACTTTGGGGAAAAAACCGCTGAGCAAACCGGTCCCCCGCATTTCCCGAATCCCTCTCGGTATCTTTCTCTCCGTAACCGAAAGATTCAGGAAAAATCCGCCCGACCTGACAGCAGAGTCGTTCGAGTTCTGCTTCCGCTTCCGCTATTATTCATCAGCGAAAGCGGAAAAAGAGCTCGGCTGGAAGGCGGAGATTCCGCTCGAAAAGACTATCGCTGATACAGCGGATTGGTACAGAAACGCCGGATTGTTGTAGGGCATTATGAAAAAGATTTTCATTACAGGCGCCACCGGTTTCCTCGGCTCGAATCTTGCACGCCGCCTTGCAGAGAACGGAAATGACATCACAATCCTTGTCCGAAAAGGGAGCGACCATCCATATTTAAAAAATCTTCCAATTAAGAGAGCAGAAGGGGATGTAACGGATTTGGAGTCTCTAAAAGCCGGCATAAAAAATATAGATCTGGTTTTTCATTGCGCCGGAGTAGTTTCATACAGAAAATCCGATGAGAGCCTGATGCATCGGGTTAACGTTATCGGAACGAATAATGTTTGCCGCGTTTCCCTGGAGGCAGGCGTTAAAAGGCTGCTCTATGTAAGCTCCACCGCGGCGGTCGGAATACCGGAAGACCCTGCGAACCCCGCCGGCGAGGATTATCCTTTCGATAAAAAGTGGAACAAAATTCCGTATATGCGCACGAAAAGGATCGCGGAGGAAAAAGCGTTCTCTTTTATAGATAAAGGTTTGGATGTCGTCGCCGCGAACCCAAGCACTTTTTTCGGAGCCGGGGATATCAAGGCCGTCAACGGCGAGCTATTCCGACAAATCGCCTCAGGCAGGCTGGCTTCCGCGCCGCCGGGAGGCAACGGCATCATTGCAATAGAGGATTGTGTTGAAGGAATTATCAAGGCAACTGAAAGAGGAAAAACCGGCGAGCGGTATATTCTTAATGCGGAAAACCTGACATTTCTCGAAATCTTCAATTTCATCGCGGAATCCCTGAAGAAACCCGGCATTTCAAGGACGATGCCGCGTTGGGGATATTCCCCGGCCCTGGCTGCGGCAATCGTCATGGGGAAAATCCTCCCGGTTGCCGGGATCGAACCTCCTTTCAGCCCGGAGCTGATAAAAATCTCCTGGAGTTATAGATATTTCAACAGCTCGAAGGCGAAAAAAGAGCTCGGATGGGCGCCGAAGATTCCGTTCAAGCGGGTTTGCGAGGAAGCGGCGGAATTTTATAAATTTATCGGCGTTTTATAGAAAATCAAGTATGATAAAAACCATCGAGACCGATGCTTATAGATTTTTCAACGAAGATTGCATATCCGGCGCGCGCACAAGAATCGCGGACAGAAGCGTTGACCTGATCATCACCGACCCCCCCTACGGAATCGAAGGGGACAGACTGCACCGTCATTATAACCGCAACGAAAAGTTTGTCCTCGATGGATATATCGAAATCCCTTCCGAGGAATATGCGGAGTTCAGTCTGAAGTGGATAGCGGAAGCGGAGAGGGTCCTCCGTCCCGGAGGAAGCATTTATATCGTATCCGGTTGGAGCAATCTCTTTCATATCCTTAGTGCCTTGAAAAAAACAAAGCTCGTAGAAATAAACCATATCATCTGGAAATATAACTTCGGAGTCTATACCAGCCGTAAGTATATTTCGTCGCATTACCACATTCTATTTTATGTAAAATCCGGCGCGCCTCATATATTCAATACGAATATAAGATTCGGGGCGGATGAAAAGGATGAGAAGGGCGGTTCGCTGAATTACAAGGATAGAGAAGATGTTTGGAGGATAAACCGCGAATACAAACCGGGCAGGGCGAAGAACAAAAACGAGCTGCCGTTGGAACTGCTTACGAAGATTATCCTCTACAGCAGCAGGGAAGGCGATGTGATTTGCGATTTCTTCCTCGGCGGCTTTTCAACGGCCAAAGCCGCGATAGGTTTGAAACGCAAAGTGGCGGGTTTCGAGATTTCACCGAAGGCGTTCGAGCACGGGATTCGCATCGTCGATGAAATTACCCCAGGGTTCCTTCTTTCATGTGTCCCAGCCACCCTTTTTAAAGACAATCGAACAAATTACCGCAAGAGATGGACGCCGGAGGAAAAGAGGTCGCTCGCTGAACGATTCCAAGCGCTGAAAAAAGAAAAAATGGCAAAAAAATCTATCATCAAACAGATGACAGGCGAATTTCAGAGAGGTAGGTTCGCGATCGAACGAATTCTTAAACTGATGAAGATATATTAACTGGCCCCAACCGGCTTGCTAAAAACACTTGAAAACAACATGAAATTGGAACTTTCGTGCCATTAGTATAAGATGGATAATCTAGGGTGGGTTTGATTTATGATTGTTATTGTTCAAAAAAGAATCGTAAGAAGGAGAAAACAATGGCATATAAATATTCAGCTGTCTCGGGGAGAATTTATCGTTCGGAGATCAGAGAGCTTCTTAAATGGACCCGAAAAGAGGGAATTATTTCCTTCGGCGGAGGCTTACCTGATGCTGCCCTGTTCCCTATCGAGGATATAATCAGCATCACCAGGGAAGTGCTTGAAAAAAAAGGATATCTCGCGCTCCAATACGGTCCCACTCCCGGCGAAAGCGATATGCTCGATGCGTTGATTCAGTTTATGGGAGAATTCGACGATAAAGCTGCCAAAGAAAACCTTTGTATCACTTCTTCTTCCCAGCAGGGATTGGATATTCTCTCGATTCTTTTCATAGACGAAGGGGCGCCGTTGGTTATGGAGCTCCCTTCATATATCGGCGGGATACAAGCTTTCAGCCGCTGCGGGGCCGATATGCGCGGCGTGCCAATGGACGACGGCGGGATGATAATCGAGAAGTTGGAAGAGGTCTTGAAGCAGCTCGACAAAGAAGGCAAGAAGCCGAGATTCATCTATATGATTCCCGATTTTCAAAACCCCACCGGCGTTACAATGACTCTGGAACGGCGGAAAAAACTGCTTGAAATAGCGTCGAAGAGAGAAATACCGATTGTCGAGGACTGCCCTTACCGTGAGCTGACATTTACCGGTAAAACCCTCCCCAGCCTCTGGACCCTCTCAGGCGGCAAGGGCGTGATAATGCTTAAAACGTTTTCCAAGATTTTATTCCCCGGTATGAGGATGGGATGGATGGTTGCGGAAAAGGACGTAATCGAAAAGATCGAGATGCTGAAACAATCCGTGGACATTTGCACTTCGTCTTTCAACCAGCTGATACTCGCCTCTTACATCAAACAGGGGAAGATGAAGAGATCCATCGAAAAAGCTATCGAGCTGTATAAGCCGAAGGCTGAAGCGATGCTGAAAGCTCTCGAAAAATATATGCCGAAAGAGGTTAAATGGTCCAAACCGACAGGCGGTATGTTCCTATGGCTTACCTTGCCGGAAAAAATAGACACCGAAAAGATATTTCATAAGGCGGTAGAACAGAACGTGGCTTACGTTATCGGCAGGCCTTTCCATTGCAATAATTCCGGATCGAACACAATGCGGCTCAATTATTCGTTCCCCAGCCATCAACAGATTGATGTGGGGATCAAGAGTCTTGCCGAGACGATCAGGGCTTTTTTATAATTCCGCATAGACAAAATCAGACTGATTCAAGTTAAGAGGGGGTCTTTGATACCGGTGGGGATTTCTTTGCAAGACTCCTTTTCACGACATCGGCAATCTCCTGAATCTTGAACGGTTTTGCAATGGTGTCGGCAAAGCCGTATGATTTGAAATCGGACATTACCGGATCATTTGAATATCCGCTTGTGGCAATTGCCACTACGTCTGCATCTATTTCCAGAAGCTTGTTCAATGTATCCTTGCCTCCCATTCCTCCGGGGACGGTCAAATCGAGGATGACAAGATCGAATCTATTCTCCGAAACCATCGCCTTTTTGTACAAATCGACAGCTTTACTACCTTCATTTACAGTATCCACTGAATAGCCGATATGAGATAAAAGGTCTTTAATCGTCTCGCTTATCGCATTATCGTCGTCCATATACAGAATTCTGCCGGATCCGTTTTCTACATTCATATCTTTCTCATCTTCTAAACCCACCTTGCCCTTGAACGCAGGCAAGTAGATATAAAAGGTCGTGCCCTGACCGAATTTGGACTCCGCTCGGATACAACCCTCATGTTTTTTGATTATTGAATAAGATATGGCAAGCCCCAGGCCTGTCCCATGTTTCTTGGTCGTGAAATATGGATCGAAAATTTTTATTATATTCTCTTCGCTTATTCCTGGCCCCGAGTCCTTAATCTCCATCAGTATATATTCACCTTTGGGAAGAGAAGCGATTTTAGCTTCTGAGGATATGACATTCCGAGCGTAAATCTCAATAGTCCCGCCTGCCGGCATGGCCTGGACGCTATTTAAAACAACATTGCTTATAACCTGGTTGATCTGATCCTTGTCTACCTTTGTGTTCCACAAATCTTTCTCGATATGAAATTGCGCCTCGATGCTGGATCCCGCGAGAGAGAAATTAACGGATTCGATCAGCAGGTTTTTAACGGATACAGACTTCTTCACAGGATCTCCGCCTTTTGAAAAAGTCAGCAGCTGGTTCGTCAGATTTGTGGCTCTGCCGATCGCCTTTTCCGACTCGGAAAGATACTTTGAAGATTTTCCCTGATTGTCAATATTTATCCGCGCAAGATAAATATTCCCCAAAATCGCCGCCAGAATATTGTTGAAATCATGCGCTATTCCTCCAGCGAGAAAACCAATGGATTCGATCTTCTGCGCCTTCAGGAGTTCCTCTTCCAGCTTGGTTCTTTCCGTCACATCCCGGAAGACCATCACCGCCCCGATTATTTTACTGTCCCTGTCTCTTATCGGAGCGCCGCTGTATGAAACCACTCTAATGCTCCCGGACTTCGAAATAAGATTGAGATTCCTGTCCAGATCTAAAATCGAACCTTCTGTCAGTATCACTTCCAGGGGACATAAATATTTTTCCTTGGTCGAGGGGTCTCGCATTTCAACAACTTCAGTGATTAATGCGCCGAAGGCTTCTGTCTCTTTCCATCCTGTTAATTTCGAAGCGACATTGTTCATCAGGATCACCCTGCCCTCAACATCCATGGAAATAACCCCATCCCCTATAGCCCTCAGTGTAACCGCCAGCCGTTCCTTCTCCGCCAGCAGAGCATCTCTGGACTCCTTTTTCTCGGTGATATTCTCCAATACGCTGTCAATCCACATAAGATTACCGTTATCATTAAACTGCCCATTTGCGGAGAGAGAGCACCAGATCAGGCTCCCGTCATTTTTTTTCATCTGCACTTCCAAGTCTTTAACATATCCGGACTTTTTGATTTCATTCAACATATATTTCCTATTCTGGATATCGAAATGGAACTCCACCAGTCTTCTTTGTATCAGTTCATCGGAAGAGGAAAAACCAAGAATGTCTGCCGCCGCGGGATTAACTTTGAGGATTTCTCCTTCGAGGTCCGGCGTGCTTCGGTAAACCCCGATTCTGATATTCTGAACCAATGTCCTGTATTCTTCTTCGCTCTTTCGGAGTCTTTCTTCGAGTTCTTTCCTGATGGTTATATCCTCGCCGGAGCTTAGAATCCCCGTTATCCTGCCTCGATCATCCTTTAAAACGCTCCGGTTCCAGACGATCATTCTTTCAGAACCCTTTCCTGTCAGAACAAATCCTTCGACAGGATGATAAGTAATATCAGATGTATTGAGCATAGCGTTGAAAATTTCCCTCTCGGCATCTTTCATTCTTTCGGGGATACATGCATCAATCCAATTTTTTCCTATCAGATCATAAGGTTCCAAATCCAAAATCTGGCACCCCTTGCGGTTTATCAACGTAATATTTTGTTTCTCATCCATAGCAATCAGGATCACTCCGGCGATGTCCAGGTAGTTATGGAACAGTTCCTTGTCATTCTTTAATTGCTCTTCTTTATAAAGTCCATCAAGGGCAAGACCAAGCTGAACGGCTATAGTCATCAGGAGACGCTCATCTTCCTCTGAGAATGCGTTCAACCGCTCGCTTTCCACGTTGATGACGCCGATTACCCTATTGCCGGCTTTCAACGGAACGCAGAGTTCGGATCGGCTGTTGGGATCTCCCATCAAATATTCAGGGAATTTGGAAACATCGTCCGCCTTGACAGGTAACCCAGTCCGTGCCACTTTGCCGGTTAGACCTTCTCCAAGCTTCACCTCAACCTCGTTTTGGCCTTCGAAATAATAATAGGAAGCGTGAGTAGTCAATATTCCTTTTTTTTCATCCAACAATAAAATGCCGAAGTTTGTCGTATATATCGTCTCCACTACAATCTTGGTGACCCTGTTCATCAGTTCTTTCGGATTTGCAGCTTCCACGCAGGCTGTCGCGACGGCATGAAGAACCTTCAGTTCCTTCAGTTGGCGGATGAGCGATTGTTCTACTCTAAGCCTCTCTATTGACGGCGCAAGTTGTCCTGCCAGGGTGACTAAAAGGCGCTCATCATCCTCCGAAAAGGCTCCCAGTTTCTCATGCTCCATATTAATAACGCCGATAACCCTTGCCCCGATCTTGAGCGGGACGCATAGCTCCGATCTGGTCCGCGAATCCCCCTCGACATATCCTTCGAACTTCGAAACATTGTCAACCCGGTGGGGCAACCCGAATTTTACAGTGCTGCCGATGATACCTTCACTAATCTTCAAGCTGGTAAGGTTTTGCCCTTCATCGTTTTGATAATAAGAATTAGCTGTTATTACATCTTCTTTTTCATCTATCAGCCAAATGCTGAAATTACTGGGATCAATCGTTTCAACAATGATGTTTTTTGCTCGGGACATCAGCTCATTCGGATCTGTCGCCTCCACGCAGGCTATGGCGACCGCATGAAGAACCGTCAGTTCCTTTAACTGTCGGACCAGCGATTGATCCGCTCTTAGCCGTTCCAGCGCAGGGGCGAGCTGTCCAGCCAGAGTGACTAAAAGGCGCTCATCGTCTTCGGAAAACGCTGCCAGTTTTTCATGCTCCGTATTTATAACGCCGATAACCCTTGCCCCGATCTTGAGCGGGACGCATAGCTCCGATCTGGTCCGCGGATCACCGATGACATATCCTTCGAACTTCGAAACATCGTCAACCCGACAAGGCAACCCTGTTTTTGCGGTTTTACCGATGATTCCTTCATTAATTTTCTGCTTGTCAACCTGCGCTTTAAAATCCTGATAGTAAAAATGACAAATTATAACGTTTTCTTTTTCATTTATCAGCCAAATGCTGAAATTAGTCTGGTAAATCTTTTCAATAATGATGTTTGTAGCTCGGGACATCAGCTCTTTCGGATCTGTCGCCTCCACGCAGGCAGCAGCGACGGCATGAAGAACCTTCAATTCATTCAACTGGCGGATAAGCGATTGTTCCGCCCTTAGCCGTTCAAGCGCAGGGGCGAGCTGTCCTGCAAACGTCATCAGCAACCTTTCATCATCAATAGAAAATGCATTCAAGCGATCGCTTTCTGTATTTATAACGCCGATAATTCGATCCCCCACCTTTAATGGAACACACAGCTCGGAACGAGTTTTTTCATCACCTTTGATATAAAGAGGGTCTTCCATGACATTACCGGTTTGAATCGGCTTTCCGGTCATCGCTACTCTCCCGGTTATTCCGTCCCCAATCTTCAATCTGATCGCCTCCTGTCCTTGCCATAAGCGATAGGATACGTGGCTGACCAGGATGCCTTCGTCTTGTTTACACAACAATAAGCCGAAATTGGTCGGATAAAGTGTCTTGCCGATTATTTTCGTCACTTTTTCTATCAGCTCCTCAGGGTCATTCGCCTCGACACAGACCTTCGATACATCATGCAGGACAGAGAGTTCGTCAATCTGCCGTCTCAGCGCCCGCTCAGCCCTTTTTCTCTCGGTAATATCGCGAATGTTCCCATTGGTGCCAACAATCTTCCCATCCAGAAAAATCGGAGATGCACTGAACTCAATTTCAGCCTGAGACCTGTCTTTTTTAACAGCTTTTATATGCAATCTCCTAAGATTCCTTCCTTTCTTTATCAGCTCCATCCCCTGGAGCAGTTTCGGGCTCTCGGGATCGGGAAAAAGGAAAAAGAACTGTCTGCCGATGACCTCTTCCGGTTTGTATCCGAAAATCTTCATAAATGCTGGCGAGGCATATTTTATCCGTGCTTCCATGTCCACTTCGAGGATCGCGTCAAAGCTTCGCTCGGTGATGCCTTTGAATCTCTCTTCATTCTCACGAAGCGCTGCCTCAATCCTCTTTCTTTCCTCCACTTCAAGGCGAAGTCTTTCATTTGCTTCTAACTGCTCGCGGGTTCTTATGCGGATTTTCGCTTCCAGCTCTTCGTTCTGGTTTTCAAGCCTTTCTTCCGCGCGCCTTCTCTCCGTAACTTCCAATAATATTCCGTCATAATAAATTATCTTCCCGTTTATATCCTTGATTGCCCGCGGAAAATCCCTCACCCAGATGGGTTCACCGTCTTTTCGTCTGAGTTCATGTTCAGCAAAAAACGTAGGTGTATTATCGAGATTGTTCAAATGCTCCTGTCTATCCGTCTTTATTAGATATAAATCATTCACATTTATATTCAGCAATTCTCCTGCATCGTCGAATCCGAGCATCTCTGCCAGGTTTCTGTTTGCTTCAATAATTCGCCCTTTGGGCGTGGTTCGATATACGCCGACCGGCAGATGCTCCAGTAAATTGCTATATCTATCCGCGCTTGATTCTGGAAGACCTTCCGGCACAACTTTGCCGGATATCTCCTTGCCGGTGCCCGATAAAATTTCTATGACCGCTTTCAGCACGATATCCGGATTTCGAAAATCTTCCTCAGAATTAATGTGAACGATATGCGCTGGTTCCAGCCTGTGCAAAGCATTTATTGTTTCTTCAGTGTCCGAGGCGTAAAAGAATATAAAAGGAAGCTTCTTGTCCTTTTTCCTGACACCCGCCAGTATTTTAAATGCTGCTCTCGAGTCATCTTTTAGATGGAAAATCAAAGCTGAGTATTGCTTGAAATCAATTTTATTCAGGGACTTCGTGGATAATGGAAGGTTCTCTATCGAAATATCAGGATATTTATTTTGTGATAAACGGCTTTTAGTCAACAGCTCATCGTCAAGGCCAAAGCCTATTAATAAAAGCTGCTCCTTTTCCTCTACTGAAGACATTGGGACAGCCCCCCAATAATTTAATAAAAGTTATCCTATTATACCATATTTTTATAAAACAAGAAAAAAAAGAGAGAATTCCGGCAGATTATTAATATCATAAAGATCTAAGTTTATGCTTTGATCAGATTGGAAAATCGCCTGTCGGCGTGAGGAATTGTATCGGACGAGAGAGCTAATCGAAAATTTTGCCCGGATTCAGAATTCCCTTGGGGTCGAAAGCAGCCTTTATCCGCTTGAGCAAGGCAATTTCCGCTTCCGATAATTCTATCTTCAAGAACGGAGCCTTGGTTATCCCTATCCCGTGCTCACCGGAGATGGAGCCTCCGATGCTGACGACGTACTCGAAGAGTTCCTTTGCTGTCTGTTTTGCCCGCTCGTCCGCGCCCATATCGTTCTTATTATACATAATATTTACATGTAGGTTCCCATCTCCGGCGTGGCCGAAGGTGGGCATATCGAGCCGGTATTTCTTTTGAAGATGCTTGATCATCGCGAACGTATCCGGTATGCGGGAACGGGGGACCACGACATCTTCATTCACTTTTACGTCCCAGAGTTTGGCAATGATCGGAGAAAGTGAGCGCCTGATCTTCCAGAGTGAATCAGCCTCCTCTGTGTTTGCGGCGGCAATGGTTCTAATGCTCCCTTCTTTTTTCGCAATTTCGATAACACGCCCGATTTCTCTCCTCACTTCTTCTTCCTCGCCGTCACACTCGATTATAATGGCGGCGCGTGTACCGTCCGGCAATGATGCTCCTGCATATTTGTTAGCCAGGTCTATGCAATAATCGTCCATTATTTCCATCGTAGCGGGGACCACTTTCGCGGCGATTATGCTTGCCACTGTCCTTGCTGCCGAATCCGTGTCGTTGAATAGCAACTGAATTGTCCTGATATGCGGAGGTTTTGGAATAAGCCGAAGAGTGATGGATGTAATGATCGCGAGCGTCCCTTCCGATCCGGCGATAAGAGCGGTCAGATTATAACCTACTACGTTCTTGATCGTCCTGGAGCCGGTATGTATCACTGTGCCGTCCGGCAGAACCGCTTCGAGGCCTAAAAGATAGTGGCTTGTGACGCCGTGCTTGAAAGCCCTTGGCCCACCCGCCGATTCCGCGACATTCCCGCCTATCGTGCTGAAATCCTTGCTCGCGGGATCGGGAGGATAAAAAAGACCGAATCTCTCCACCTCGCGCTGCAGGTCTTCGGTAATAACCCCCGGTTCGGTTATGACGATAAGGTCTTCCGGGGAGATCTCCCTGATTTTATTCATCCGCTTCGTTGTCAACACCAGGCCGCCCATCACCGGAACCGAGCCGCCCGTAAACCCGGCGCCTGCCCCGCGGGGCGTGACCGGTACATCCAACTCCCATGCGGCTTTCATAATCCGCGAGACTTCCTCGGTCCCGCTGGGATGGATCACCGCCTCCGGCTTGGACGGCCGGTTTGCCGCGTCATATGAATATAACTCCAGGTCGGCAGGTTTCATGGAAAAATAATGCTTCCCGACGATCTTCTGAAAAATCCTTGCGGCTTCCTTGTTTATTCTGTGCATATAGTGATTAATATAAGCCAGCGCTCCGTCTTTATCAATAAAGGAATTACCGGTTTCAGCAAGGTTTTTTTGCCTGCTTATTGCATTCAAAGTTTCCATTATGCTAAAATGAAGAATACGGAGAGGAAATGAAAAACGAAGAAAAGAAGATACTCGGAATATTCAAACGAAAAAAGGAAAAAGATCCGACGTATAAAAGCTGGTGGCGCGATACTTTCGAAGCGATCATCGTCGCTGCCCTCCTTGCGTTGTTTCTAAGGACTTTTGTCCTCGGAACATTTAAGATCCCCACCGGATCCATGATCCCAAATCTCTTGATCGGCGACCATCTGATCGTAAATTCCTTCATTTATGGTCCCGCTCCGAGCGGATTCGAAAGGGCCATTCTGCCTTTCAAGGATATTGAACGTGGGGATATCATAGTCTTCAACTATCCTTACGAACCAAATACCCAGTTTGTAAAACGCGTTATCGGTCTTCCGGGCGACGTGATCCAGATCAGAAATAAAACCGTGTATATCAACGGCAAAGAGATAATCGAGCCTTACGCTCATTTCATAGATTATTCTTCATCACATATCCGCCCCGGGTTCGGTCCCTCTAAAGTTCCCGAAAATAATTATTTTGCTATGGGCGACAACAGAGACAACAGCAACGACAGCAGGTTTTGGGGAACAGTACCGAGAAATTATATAAGAGGAAGCGCATTCCTTATCTACTGGTCCTATGAAGCCACTACCGAAGAATATCTGGCGACCGGATGGAACAGGATCATAAACCTCGGCAAGACCGTCGTCAATTTCTTCAAAAACTCAAGGTGGGACAGAACTTTTAAAATTATCGAATAACTAATTATGGAGAGCGAAAAATGATACAATGGTTCAATTCCGAAAAAGGCTCCTCAAAGATACGCGGACTGTTTGTCCTCTTGATTGTTATTGCAGGTCTTTTCATTTTGGTGCAGTACGCCAGAACGAAGATCAAGATCGAGGACATGCGCTCGACCGTTAAAGAAGAAACAGTCGGAGCAAAAATCAGGGAAACCTGGAACGATATCATCATCGAGAACATACTCTCGAAGGCAACGGACCTTGAGATAATAACTCCTGAAGATATTCAAAATGACACCTGGCAGGATAAGCTGCAAATCGAGATCAATCGTCCGGTTCCCGATCAGATTGAAATAAAAGTCAGCTTCAAGCTGACCACGGACTATCTTGTAACAAAGAAAGTTCAGGATATCCTGTTGGAGGAAAAGGCCAAGATCTACGATTTTTAACGTCCTCTCCTCTGTTACCGGAAAGACACAATTTTTTATGATCAGGGCCGAAGCGCAATCAATTCCTCCATCGTGGATTTCGCCGCTTTGAGCGGATCATCTCCCTGAGCCGTGATTACCAGCTGACCATCCGGAAGGAATACGGAGCCCGGCCTTCTCGAACAAAAACTATATATTTCTTTCGGTCCCAGCGTCGTGGTTTTTTCGATCTTGAACCGGATTCTATCTCCATCCCTTCCAATCTTGCTGATCGCATATTTTCCTGCATTGACTCTCAACCATCCATAGTCGAGGAGCCTGAAAAATGACTTCGGCGGCTTGCCGTATCGGTCCATAACCTCCGCTTTGATCCGTTCCAGTTCTTCTTCCGTATCTGCGGATGATATCCTTCTATATAAAGCGAGGCGCTGATCGGTTTGGGGGATATAGTTTTCCGGCAAGGCTATGTTGGCTTGGAGCTCGATCGAGGGTTTCATTTCATCTGTCTTAGGCGCTGCCTCGCCTTTTAAGTCCGCAACCGCCTCTTCAAGCATCCTGCAGTAAAGATCGAATCCAACTTCCGTAATATGCCCGCTCTGCTCGTCGCCCAGGATGTTACCAGATCCCCGCATTTCCATATCGATCGCAGCAATCCTGAATCCGGACCCCAGGCGGCTGAATTCGATCAACGTCTGGAGCCTCGCTCGCGCCTCGACGCTCAGGGATGAATATTCCGGCACGACAAGATAACAATAAGCCTGCCGCTCGCTCCTTCCAACTCTGCCCCGAAGCTGATACAGCTGCGCGAGCCCGAATCTGTGCGCATTGTTCACGATCAGCGTGTTCACATTCGGGATGTCTATCCCGTTCTCGATTATCGTGGTTGAAAGCAGAATATCTGCCTCTCCTGAGATGAATCCAAGCATCACCCTTTCGAGCTCGGCCTCGGCCATCTGTCCGTGGGCGATGACGACCCTCGCTTCCGGAGACATCGCCTGGATCGAATCCCTGATCATTTCGATATTATCCACCCTGTTATGGACGAAATAGACCTGCCCGCCCCTCGATATCTCCCTATGAATCGCCTCGGCAAGTATCTCCTCATCGAAGGGGACAATTTCCGTCTTTACAGACAAACGGTTCTCAGGCGGGGTTTCGATGACGCTCAAATCCCTTATCCCCATCATCGCCAGGTTAAGCGTTCTCGGAATCGGAGTCGCAGTCAATGTTATGACATCCACGTGATGTTTCAGCATCTTGATCTTTTCCTTGTGATTGACTCCGAACCGCTGTTCTTCGTCTATCACAAGCAAGCCGAGATTGTGAAATTTTACGTCGTTGGAAAGCAGCCTGTGCGTTCCCACGACGATATTCACGCCTCCATTGCCGATTTCTTCGAGGTTTTTTTTCTGTTCCCCCTTTTCCACGAGACGGCTCATCATCGCAACCTTGAAAGGGAACCCCTCGAGGCGGGACTTGAAATTCCTGTGGTGCTGATAGGCGAGGATGGTGGTTGGAGCGATGATCGCCGTCTGCTTTCCTTCCGATGCCGCCTTGAAAGCTGCCCTAAGAGCAACCTCGGTCTTGCCGAACCCGACGTCCCCGACGACCAGCCTGTCCATCGGCTTTGAGGATTCCATATCCTGTTTCACATCTTCTATCGTATGAAGCTGATCCTCGGTCTCTTGATATGGAAAAAGGCTCTCGAATTTGTGCTGAAGAGCGGTATCGGAGGCAAATTTCCACCCCTTGATGAGTTGGCGCGAGGCGTAAAGGTTGAGCAGCGTTCTTGCCATGTCGAAGAGCGACTTTTTCACCCTCTGCCTTCTATTTATCCATTTCTTCGAGGTGAGGCTGTCGAGGTGGGGCTTCACCCCCTCCAGACTTATGTACCTGTCTATCAGGTCCATTCTTTCAAGCGGAACATATAGCAAATGTTTTTCCGCATATTCGAGTTCCATAAACTCGGTCGGAATCCCGTCTCTTTCGATTTTTTTCAGTCCGTGATACAGACCGATGCCGTGTTCATAATGGATAACGTAATCCCCCTCCTTCATATCCTGGAGGTTGAAGCTGAAATATCTTCTTTTTTTCGTCTTACGTCTTGCCGCTTCCGGGGCGAAAAGATCCGTGGAGCCGATGACGCCTATGTTCAGCCCTTCGAACTTGTAGCTGCCGTCGAAAGGCAGCGGTATCAGCGCGGGCTTTTCACCAATATCAATGAAAATATCCGCGCCTGTAAGTTTAGAGGGGACATCCGCCTCTTCCGCGGTTCCGATATGCGGAAGAAACCCGGAGATGTGCCATCTCGCGGACCCCTCGATGACCGGCGCTTTGATCATCGCCGGTTTGACAGGGGCGAGGTGTTCATTTTCCATCAACGCTGCGGCTTTGTTCCCGTCGGCGGCAAAAATAACGAGCTGATCGGACCTCATTGCCTCCCCGGCGATTTTTTTAATGCTGTCTCCTCCCAGTCCCAGGCTTGCCGTCCAATCCAAACCGGTTATCTCCAATGTAATCTCCGCATCCGTCTTCGATCCCCCGGAATCGGAAAGATAAACGATTCGCAAATCTCCGAGAATTTTATCGAGTATTTCATCGCCGATCAGCAGCCTCTCCGGCGGACTTGCCTCGGAAGACTCTTCTTCCGCGGACTTGAATCTCGTCTTGAAATGCTTGCGCAGCTCCTGAATGGAAGCCATCGCTCCGCGGTAATCCGTGAAAACAACTACCGGGTTCGATAAATAGGCGGAAATGTGAGACGGATCCTTATAAACCTTGTCGTAGGAAAAGAAATAAGATGCCTTTTCGAAGAGACCGCTTTCCTTTTTGTCATGGATCATCTTTTCGAGATCGAATTCGGTGACCGGCGCAAGCCTGTATTCGTCTATTTCCTCTATGCTAAGCTGGTTGGATGGATCGAAAACCCGTAAGGAATCTATCTCGTCGCCGCTGAATTCCATTCTGACCGGCGCCTGGTAAAGGGGGGAAAATGCGTCAATAATCCCCCCTCTCACCGAATATTCCCCGACCCCCTCGGTAACCCCTCGCCGTCTGTAACCCGAAAACTCGAGAAAGCGGACGATATCTTCCATAAACGCTTCGTTTTCCCTCGAAATATTCATCACTTTTCCGGCAAATTGCGGTGCGGGAGGCGAGGGATAGATGAGGTTCTCAGGTGTGGTGATGAGAATCTTTTCGCCCTTCTGCCCGGACAGAAGATGAAATGCGACGGCTCTTTCCACGACCACCTGAAAATGCGGTTCAGTCTTGCTGTATGCCTCTACATCGAGGTAGGGGAGGTTAATGACGGAAGTCTGAGGTGAAATAAGGGAGCAGAGACTGCGGATATTTGTCGCTATGCTTCTCGCCCGGGTCTGATCGGGAACGACAACGATTACATCCCTCTCGATTTTTTCCGGCAGCAATGCGGCGAAATGCGCAACCCCGGCGCCCTGAACGCCGCTGAGGAGTATTTTCGGAGCGCAGCTTTTATCGGCAAGCCTTTCCTCAAGATCCTTAAACCCTTCCGTTTCGGAAAATGCCGTCAGTCTTTCATAAACATTCATTCCACGCCGCCTGCTACAACCTTTAAAATGTTCATCAGGATTTTATCCGCTTAAAATTGCTGCGCAAAAAATACTTATAAGATGAGCTGTCAGGCGAGAAAGATGGTTTTGAGTCCTTCTTCGTCCGGCCCGCAATCGAGCCTGCTTGCTCCCAACGATTCGGCGGCTTTGACGAAATCATCCGGGACACCGCCTGGAAAAACCGCGAAGACGGAACCGCCGCCTCCGGCTCCGCAAACCTTGAGCGCGCCTCCCATCTTTTCAGCTTCCGAGGAAAGATTGTCTATTATCGGTGTTGTGATTGAAGGAAGGAGCGATTTTCTGATTTGCATCTCCGCAACCAGGGAGTCTTTCAATGCGAGATAATCCATTGATTTAATTGACGAATAGATCAAATTCGAATTCTCTTCCAGCCTCTTCAGGATGCTTAATATTTGCCTGTCTCCCGACAGCGCTTTATTGACTACAGAAAAATTATTGTCGCCGGAGAAGTGCGCCTTGCCCGTAAACAATATGCAGAGCCGTCTTGAAAACTCCGCGACATCGAACGGAAGGCTTTCTATATGAAAGCCGTCCTCCTTGAAACGTATGGCGTTCAGCCCTCCTTTCACGGCTGATATATAATCCTGTTTGCCTGTAGGTCCCCCGATTATCCCCCTTTCGATAACCGCAGCCTTTTCAACGAGTTCATCATCTTCCAGAGGCTCGCCGAATCTATAGATGTGCAGCGCCTGCAAAAGCGCGATCAGCAGCGTGGACGACCCGCCGAGACCCGCCCCGAAGGGCGAACCCGTGCCGAATTCAATCTCGATGCCGGTTTCGATCCTCGAATGCGCCAGAGCCTCGGCGAATAAAACGAAATCTCCGCTTTTTTGTAACTGTTTGAGATTCTTGCACTCCTCCACCCTGTTCCCGTTCACATCCCGAAGGAGAATGCCCTCCGCTCTCCGCCTGCAGACCACCTCGGCCCTCAGGGAAACGGCAAGGTTTACGACTATGTTATCGGGAAAAAGGGGCACAAGCGGCGTGAGATCGAGCGTTGATCCGCCGAAATCTATCCTCGCCGGCGCGCTTGTTTTGACATTATCTGGCATATCCCGGGCTCATTCTTTAAATATGAATTATTTCTACCGAGGCATCATGAAATAGCATCCGCGGCTATATCCGTCCGGTAATGCATTCCATCGAAAGATATATGCGAGACGGCTTCATATGCCTTTGAACGTGCCTTCGCGATATCCCCGCCGAGCGCGGTCACCGCCAAAACACGGCCGCCAGTGTTGATGATTTTACCATCCCTCATCGCCGTCCCGGAATGAAAAACCATCACATTTTCATCTCTCCCGGCTGCATCTATTCCATTTATCTCATAACCGGTGTCAGGTTTGCCGGGATAACCCCCGGACGCGAGGATGACGGTAACTGCGGATTCCTTCTTCCAAACCAGCTCCTTCATCGCGCCAAGCCGTTCCTCGGTCACGGCCAGCAGATATGGAATAAGATCGCTCTCGATCCTCGGGAACAGAACCTCTGCCTCGGGATCGCCCATCCTGCAGTTGAATTCGAGCACCTTTATTCCGTCTTCGGTCATCATCAAACCGCCGTATAGAAACCCTTTGTATTTCCTCCCTTCAACCGCCATCCCGCGGATCGTCGGACGCATAATTTTTTCGATGATAAATTCAGTCTGCTCTGAAGAAAGAAAAGCGCTTGGGGAATAGCACCCCATCCCGCCGGTGTTCGGCCCGGTATCGCCATCGCCCACGCGTTTGTAATCCTGGGCGGTCTGGAGCGGAATCAAATCCACGCCGTCTGTGATGATAAAAAATGATACCTCCTTGCCGCGCAGGCATTCCTCGATAAGAATGCTCCTGCCTGCCTCCCCGAACGTTTTATCCACCATAATCCTGTTGACGGCATCTACGGCTTCATTTTTATCGTTTGCGATGATAACCCCTTTACCCGCTGCAAGCCCGTCCGCCTTGATGACAAGCGGAAAAGATTCCTTCCCGTTCTCGATAAAACCGGCCGCTTCGCGGGCATCATTAAAAACCCTGAACCGTGGCTGCGGGACGCCGATCCGCTCGAGAAATTCGCGGGTGAAAACCTTGCTGCCCTCGATTATGGCAGCCCTTGAAGATGGACCGAAGACTCTGAGTTTTTTTTCGGCAAAAAAATCCACAATGCCAAGCGTCAGCGGATCCTCGGGCCCCACAACCGTGAGGCCGATCCCTTCTCTGATGGCAAAATCCCGTAAAGCCGTGAGGTCCGTGGCCTTGATCGGGACATTTTCCAATATTCCGGCAGTCCCGCCGTTCCCTGGGGCAACATAAATTTTTTCAATTTCCGGGCTGCGGACGAGACTATGCGCAATGGCATGTTCTCTCCCGCCGCCGCCGATTACGAGTACTTTCATTTATGATCCGTATGAAAAATGTTAGATTATCGAATCATGAATTATATAAACCAATCACGAAGCCGTCAATAAAGAGTTACTCGGAAATCGGAGTGCGATAAACACGATTCTTGAGATTTTATGAGAAGACGGGCATAATCCTTCGAGTAAAAAACATCGGAGGCATTTGCGGATGCAGAAAATTATAGTTAAAATATTAGTTACGATACTCGGTTATATATTGCTGATTCTCGGAATAATAGGGCTTTTTTTACCGGTTTTGCAGGGAATATTGATGATCTTCGCAGGTTTGACATTGTTGTCCACCGAATATCATTGGCCATCGAAAATAATAAAAAGATTCAAGGACACGTTCGAAAAGGCGAGGGCGGAGATAGCGAGAAAAAAACGGGAGAAGGAATTAAAGAAAATAATCAAAAATCCGTCGGAAAGCGTGGAGACCGCAAACCCGGATAATAAAAATGCAGGGGATCTGCTTAAAAAATGAATATTGAACAAGCCCGCTCCGAAGCGGAAGAACTTCGGCGGCAAATAAACCATCATAACTATCTATACTATGTTCTCGATTCCCCTGATGTTCCGGATGCCGAATACGACAGAATGATGCGCCGTCTGCAGGAACTCGAAACTGTTTTTCCCGAACTATTAACGCCTGATTCCCCTACCCAGAAGGTCGGCGCGCGCCCAATCGAAAAATTCGAAAGCGTAATCCGTTCGCTTCCTATGCTGTCGCTTGCCAACGCGCTCGACGAGGCCGAGCTGAGAGACTTCGACAAGCGCTTGAGAGCCCTGCTTCCCGAACAATCCAAGATCGAATACCTTGTGGAACTCAAGCTCGACGGCCTCGCGGTGGAAATAGTATATGAAAAAGGAATCCTCACTCTTGCCTCCACGAGAGGGGATGGAACCACAGGCGAAAACGTGACCCATAACGTTAAAACGATAAAGGCCGTCCCCTTGCGGTTGAGGACAGGCGGCGCGCCGTATCCCGAACAACTGGAGGTCAGGGGAGAGGTAATCATTCATAAATCGGCCTTTCGCCGATTGAACAATGAAAGGATCGAGGCAGATGACCCACCTTTCGCCAACCCGCGGAACGCCGCCGCAGGCTCTATCAGACAGCTCGATCCATCTGTAACCGCCTCCCGCCCGCTTGATATTTTCTTTTACGCTACAGGCAAGGTTGGCGAATGGAAGCCCGGAAGCCAGGAAGAATTGTTGCAAACTTTCGAGAGCTGGGGTTTGAAAACAAACAGGGAGCGCAGGCTCTGCCGGAGTCTGGATGAGGTTGAGAAATATTACAGCGAAATCCTCGATAAGCGGGAGAAACTCTCCTATGAGATAGACGGAATCGTCATCAAGCTGAACGACATCCGTTTAAGGGAAACGGCGGGGGAGGTCTCGCGCCATCCGCGGTGGGCGGTTGCGTACAAATTCCCCGCGCATCAGGATTCGACGCGCATCAGGGATATCGTGATTCAGGTGGGTAGGACAGGACAGCTGACCCCCGTCGCCGAACTCGAACCGGTGGAGATCGGCGGAGTGACGGTAAGCCGCGCCACGCTGCATAACGATGACGAGGTGAAACGCAAAGATGTCCGGGTCGGCGACAAGGTTGTAATCCAGCGCGCAGGCGACGTCATTCCCGAGGTCGTTTCGGTCATACCCGAACCTCGCCGGAAAAGAAGCGAGCCGTTCCGCTTTCCGGACAAGTGCCCGGTATGCGGTTCGGCTGTCGTACGCCTGGAAGGCGAAGCGGCTCACTACTGCAGCGCCATATCCTGCCCGGCGCAGATAAAAGGGCAGCTGGTTCATTTCGTATCCAGGGAAGGTATGGATATCGGCGGGCTGGGATTCAAGTTGATAGATAAGCTCGCGGATGCCGGGCTGCTGAAAACCGCGGCCGATCTTTATGACATGAGAGCCGGACAGATCGCCGGACTCGAAGGGCTGGGTGCAAAATCCGCGGAAAATATCATCAGCGCGATTGAAGGCAGCCGGGAAAAGGAATTCCCACGCGTGCTTTATTCGCTCGGCATCAGGTTTGTCGGCGAAAGGACATCGAGAATTCTTGCGGAACGTTTTCGCACGATTGAAAAACTAAAAAATGCTACTGAGGAAGAGCTTCAAAATCTGCGCGAGATTGGTCCGAGGATCGCTGGATCGGTCGTTTCTTTCTTCAAGAACCGTCGCAATATCGAAATAATCGAAAGGCTGAAAAAGGCCGGAGTCCGCCTGGAAATGGATGAGGCGGAAAAATCATCGGGCGCCAAACCTCTTGCCGGCAGGAAATTTCTTTTCACGGGCACGTTGTCGAAAATGACCCGAGGCGAGGCTGAAAAAATCGTCGAAAACCTCGGCGGAGAAACGGTCAGCGCCGTCAGTTCAAAACTGGATTATCTCGTCGTGGGCGAAAACCCCGGCTCCAAGCTCGAAAAAGCGAAGAAATTTAAAATATCCATCCTCGATGAAACCGCTTTCCTGGAAATCATCAAGCTCCGTTAAACCCAAAAACACAGTTGCAGCATACAGCCCGAATAACTAATCATTAATATATAAGCAATGGTATATTTTACGGTTCGAACAGAACGCCTTCTGAGCGTGAATACCAGAAGTTCAGATCTTCGGGGTACCAGAGGACGTTATCCTGGGTCACGGTTGCGGCGTCGCCTGAGTATGCGGTAACGTAAAAGACATACCTCTTGCCGGATTCAAGCAGAGGGACCGATAGGTTGGGAAAGCTGATCTCGCCTTTCTGAATCATTCCCTTCCAGATTACTTTTAAGAACTGGTTAGACGAATCAACTTCCGCAACCGTCGCGACGTAAATCTCTGGATTATGTTCAGCGGCATTGGGGCCCCACCAATTAAATGTTGGAGTATATCCGACACCTTTTATAACATTCACGGTGGTTTCAATCTGATCTTCGGAGTCCGAAGACTGCAGATCTTTCCTTCCTTCATTGTTCTCCAGCGGGCTTTTCGGTTCTTCTCCTCTCATCAATCCCATTTTCGCAATTTCAGGCACAGACTGGCCTGACGAAATTGTAGGATAAAGCGGATATCCGAGATCGAATCTCATAAAGGCGGCTGCAGCGAGGTTATATGCTTTGAAAGGAGCCCAGCCTGAAGCGCCATACCACGCAATTCCTTTAATAAGATTCTGTCCATAGCCGACATTGAGCGTAAGATATTCTTCATAAATTTCCATCGGGGCACTCGTGTTACTCCAGTTTTTAATATCCGTATAAGTCGAAAGATCCATCTGGAACGAAGTGTCAGGCATCCTCACATAACCGTATAGCTCGATCCTGTATATCTGGCCGTCGGTATCCAGCCAATAATATCGCGTCAGAATGTCTCTCTCTTGTAATTGTATATCGTATTCCACTTCTTCTCCGCTCTGAAGATAAACCGGATAGATGAATGCATAGGTGATTGGGTACATCGTTGTAACGCGAAGACCGGAAACCGCCTGTTCAATCGTTTTGTTTTGCTTGGCGGCGATGGATTCAAGGTAAGTGGGATAGAGCCCATCAAGGCGGAAAGCCCAGGTGCCGGACTCCATATTCAATGTTCGTTGATTGGCGCCGAGGGAAAGGGTCCGTGTTCCAGTCAGGTTGCTCGACAGTGTCCCGGAGATGACCGCATCACCCCACCATATACGGGCAGGATATATGAATGTCAGTTCTCTTTTGGAAGCATAAAAAGACCAAGCTTGACCATCTGGAGACAGGATATCATATCTGTATTCTCCCGCCGGAATATTCTCCAGCCGAAAGATTCCACTTGAATCCGATACAGCGGAAGCATTTATATTTCCCCCGGTTACATTGACCGTCAATCCGGCATTAGGATACAGTCTTTCATCAGAGAGATTGAGGAAAGCGATAAGGCCGGTGATCTGATAATGCACCGTAAGAGTAAATTCCTGGATCGTATGTTTTATCGAATCGTCCGCTTTGATCTTGACGGTATGATCGCCATAATCTTTATAGGTCGGCGTCCAGGTGACGGTATCACCCCTGACAATCTGCATACCTTCCGGTCCCTCGAGCAGGAAATACGATATACTCTTGCCGTCCGGGTCCACAGCTTTCACGGTGTAACTGTATTCAGAACCCTCATATGCCGTTGTAACCGGAGTGGTTTTGAATTCAGGAACCCTGTCACAACCATACATTAAAAATATCAATGGGATTATTACGGATAATAAAAACTTCTTCACGACCGGTCTCCTAATTAGATTAGAATCTCTCTCAAAAATATATTGCTTTCATCGCAAGTTGTCAAGCATACATAAAGTAACTCTTTAAATTTATGCCGTATAGATTGGAAACTGTCCGTTTTCGTGGTCTCTTCGAGTGATTAACAGCCGGTTATTCGACGAATCTTTCAAGTTCCGACAGCTTAAAATAGGAATGAACCCGCTCCTCGTTTTTTTCCGGAAAATCCACCCTGTAATGCGCGCCCCTGCTTTCCTTTCTCTGATAAGATGCATAAGCTGTAAAGAAACCGGTGAGGAAAAGATTCTTTACCTCTACAGATCCTCTTGTGCCGCAAAGCGATAGATATTTTCGGTAATTTGCTTTAAAAAAGTTTAGCGCCTTCTCCATTCTCTCCGGATAGCGGACGATCCCGACATTTTTCCACATGACATCCTGAACATCGGTTTTCATTTTTTTCAGTGTTTCACAGTCGGGCTCCGGGCACTTTGCCGTGTCCGTCCCCAATTTCACTCCTTCATCGAGCCTGTTGAGCAGGAAATAATCCACAGCGCTCCTTCCGGACCGTATTCCGAAAACGAGCCCTTCGAGAAGTGAATTGCTTGCGAGCCTGTTGGCTCCATGGACTCCGGTGCATGCCGTTTCTCCCGCAGCGAACAAACCGCTCAGCGAAGACCTCCCAAGGATGTCTGTCCGGACGCCGCCGATATAGTAATGAGCCGCGGGCGCGACCGGAATGTAATCCTTTCTTATGTCCAGACCGTAATACATGCAATTTTGAAAAACCTGAGGGAATCGTTCCTGAAGATTTATGCCTTTCAGGTGTGTTACATCCAGATAAACATTAGCGGAACCCGTCTTTTCCATTTCTTTGATGATAGCGCGGCTTACGATATCCCGGGGGGCGAGCTCTGCTTTTGGATGATATGAATCCATAAACCGCTTTCCATGAACGTTCAGCAGAAGTCCTCCCTCTCCCCTGATCGCTTCTGTGAGCAAAAAGCGCGGCGCTCCCGCAAGGTGAAGCGAAGTCGGATGAAATTGAACGAACTCCATATCCTGGAGGACAGCTCCGGCTCTCGCCGCGGCAGCGATGCCGTCGCCGGTGGCAAGCTCTGGGTTTGTTGTCTCGCGGTAAACCCTTCCTGCGCCGCCGGAGGCAAGGATTACAGCAGACGCGAGAATCTTGCCGGTTTCCTTGGTGTTTTCGTTGATATATTCCGCTCCGATGACCCTTCCGTTTTTATCACAAAGAAGGTCCGTCGTAAAATGGAAAGGCTTGATCGTGATATTTTCAATCGAAGAAGCCTTCACCAATAGCGCTCGAACTATCTCTTTTCCGGTTGAGTCCCCGCCGGCATGAAGCACACGCCGCCTTGAATGCGCCGCTTCCCGGGTGAATACGAGCTTGGTCATTTCCTTGTCGAATTCCGTGCCCCATTCGATCAGGCGGTTCACCATGCCAGGCCCTTCTCCGACAAGGATATGGACAGCGTCGGAATCGCACAGACCATCGCCAGCCTCCAGTGTGTCCCTGAAATGGAAGGAAACTTCATCCTCGTCGCTGAGCGCGGCGGCGATGCCGCCCTGGGCATATTCCGTGTTGCTTTCGCGCGGCTCATCCTTCGAAAAAATGACGACCGTCCCAGCGCGGGAGGCGGTAATCGCCGCGCTGAGGCCGGCTATCCCGCTCCCAATAACAAGAAAGTCGGCATATCCGTGCCCGTTCATATTTTATTATTCCTCAATAAAAATCATTCGAAGACAGTTAATTCGCATTTCACCCTTCACTGCGCCCATTCGCCAATAACCCTCCTGCACTCTTTCAAGATATCCTCCGCGACAGCGTCCTTGGGCCTTTCAGTATCAATCGTTTTTATATTGGGAGCTTTTATATTATATATAATCTCCGCGACCTTTTTCAGGTACTTCAGCTGTTCATATCCTTTTGCTATCCCCTTGCCTCTCGCATTTATCCGTCGCATCCCCTCCTCCGCTCCGGCTCTGAGCATCAAAACAAGGTCCGGCACAGGAACAAGGCTCTCGTTATCTTCTTTTATCTTTTCCGGGTCGGCGCCGAGCGCCCCCTGGTATGCCATCGTCGAATAATAATACCGGTTGCAAAGCACAATTTTCCCTGCCCTGAGAGACGGGTTTATCACTTTTTCCGAATGCTTATAGCGGTCAATAAGATAAAGATCAGCTTCTTCATCGGGGGATATCTCTCTATGGCCATCGGCCGCAATGCGTTTTAACAGGCGGGCTTCATCGCTCTCCCACGGTTCATAGGTTTTTACCACGTCGAAACCGAACTTTTGCAGCCTTTCCGCCAGGATTTCGATATGAGTGTCCTTACCGCAGCCGTCTATCCCCTCGAAGACGATAAAGAGACCCTTTTTATCCATTCGAATATACCTTTATTACTATTGCCTATTCAGCTTTTGGTATCTTAATTGGAATAATGTGCCAGAGCAAGAAATTCTGATGATATGCCGGGTAACCCTAATTCTTCTCCCTTGCATCTGGAAGGCGGCTCTCAAAGGGCTGTTCCATCGCTTTATGAGGATTTATTCTCTTGTCGTAATGGACTGCCTCGAAATGCAAAGTGGAGTGGTCATATCCGGCGCATTTCCCGATCACCCCGATCGGTTCCCCCTCGTCAACCCTGTCCCCAACCTTCACCAGGCTTTCGCTTAGGCAGCCGTAGATTGAGGCGAGAACAAAACCGTGCTGAAGTATGATCATCCGGCCGTAGGGCGGAAAATCCTCCCCCTGATAAACCACCCAGCCGTCCCTCGAAGCCCGTATCCGCGATCCCTCCGGAGCGCTGATTACGATCCCCTTCAAGCCTTCCGCATCATCGCACTTCCAATCGCACACGATCTGCCCATCGAGGGGCCAGGACATGCTCTTCAGGGAAACATCCCATGCAGGGTCCTTGAACTTGATGTCTACATGCTTCTTTACTCCCGGAATGAAGATTCTGTTGCCTACTCCAAGATCGAACGGAGTTTTGAGCTTGTTTGCGAGCGCAAGGTCCCGAACCGGTTTGTCGTATGCCTCGGCGATCAACCAGAGATTCTGTTTTCCCCATATTCCGTGATAGATGCCTCCCTTCGTATCTGAGGAACTATCAGGGGGAGATAGGTTTATCCGGGCGTCGCACGACGCCATCGCCAGAAAAAGCAAGACGAGCAAAGGAAAAGTGTAATTGCGTATCCGCATTCTCGATCTGAACCTTATTAAATTATTTAAACATCTCCGAAGGTTTCACCGTTCTTTTCCAATATGTAGTATAAAGATCGCCTCTCATCTGGGAAAAACGGTCAGAGCTCATTCTTACCTCCCCGCCTCCGTCGAACCGCTGGATGACGGCATCCCTTTCCAGGATCAGCCATGTCTTCTGGACGGCTTCTTCAGTACTTATCTGAACCGCGCTTCCTCCGCCTTCCGCAGTGTTTGTCCGTATAGTAAGAAATACTTTTTCGATGGAGCGGGTTCTTTTAAGATCCGTCGCACCGAAATATGACCCCGAAAACGGCTTTACGCCGCCTGATTCCGCCGTCTGCGCCTCGATCTGGGTCCAGTAATTCGCGCAAAATATCAGATATCCTCTTACCTGCGGCGATTTCAACTCAGTACCGTCCGAAAACACTCTTTTTTCGATCTCCCAGACCCCGCCGATGTTTTCAAGTATGAAAGCTCTATCCACGGCGTTCAGCTCGCGGTCTTCCGGGGCCGTCTGAGCGCTGCCAGTATGTAGGTTGCAGGCAAACAGTAAAAACACCAACGATGCGCATATTTTTCTCATTTCTCTATTCCTTTCTCCGGAGCCGATTGATCCGAACAGCATCCCAATTCAGGGTAAATGCAAATATCCGCCGGGTCAAAGGTTTTAAACTGAGGATTTTCATTAATGAATTTGCATTCCTCGCCGGCCGGTACAACCGTCTTCCCGCAGGCTGATCCCAGTGCTCTCCGGACAGGGAGACTGTCAATGTTGTTCAACCGCATGAAGTCGGCATATTTTTTTAATATCTCGGCGTCCAAAATCCCATTATCCAGTTTGAGCCGCAGATACCATAAAAACATCAGGGAATACCTCTCGATCTTGTCTTGAGGAATATTCGCCGGATCGAGGGCGAGCAGATTTTTTCGCATTGCATCCATTGCTGATTTATCCCCGATGGTCATACCGAATACGATGGAGTCCTCGTCTTCTCCGGTCAACTTTTTCAATTCTTCAATGTAAGATTCGGATAGAAATGGTTTCTCGGCGTAAGGCTTGTCATATAATTCCATCAGCCTTGCCGCGGCATAGAACAGCCCCTCCTCGTAATCCTCCTGCAAGGATTGAAAGGCCTTAATATGCTCTCCATCCACTGCCAGGTAGATCAAGAGCAGTTTCAGGTTATAAGCATCCTCGTCGTCAAAGTCTTTCTTTGTCTCCACGTCTGCAAACAAGTCCATCAGAAGTTCCAGGCCCGACGGATCATTAAGACTGTTCGCCGCGTCCGCGAGGAAGCTGAGAGATTTTTCATTACGGCATGCCGCTATCAAAGCATAATATTGAGGATAGTTCTCGATGAGGCTGGAAGACACCTGTGGGCGCTTGCGGCAGATATCCTCGATCAGCGAATAAAGCCATTCGGACTGCATTTCGCTGTGGTCATTTCCAGAATCGAGGGAAACCATTAAAAGTAAAAAATTCTCGACGCCGTCCCGAAGCAAAGCTTCATAGGCCGTTCTATGCCTAATCTCTCCCGCCTTGTAATCCGCGCAGTTGTCTGAATCCAGAAAAGCAGTGGAGAGATAAGCAGCAAGGTTCGTTTCGAACGCATCCGATGTTTCATCCTCCTGTCCGGCAAAAACAGGCATCTGAAAGAAAAATAGAATTAAGAGGATGACGAATGAAATAATTTTCTCTTTCATATTTTATAAAACCTCGATAATTTTAAAGGCCGATTCTATTGCGCCGGTCGGAAGCATAATATAAACGCCCTTCACATTTCTTATGCTTTTCGAATCCTTCAGGACATTCCGGGCAACCTCGATCCCGATTTCCGCCTCCTCTTCCTTGCTTGAAGCCGAAGCAAGCCTTTCACGGATATACTTCGGAACCTCCATCCCCGGAACCTCGTTCGTAAGGAATTCCGCCATCCTGAGGTTCGCAAGCGGGAGTATGCCTACAAGCACCGGCGTATCGGTTATTCCTGTTCTTGAGAGAAAATCGTCGAGCCTTTTGGCTTCATAAACAGGCTGGGTGAGTATGAACTCCCCTCCGCTTGCCAGTTTGTCGCGCAGCCTCTGCATCTCGAGCTCGATATTAAGAGCGCCGGGATTGGCACCCACACCGATATGAAAACCAGCCGCATAACCCACCGGATTGCCGACGATGTCGCGTCCGTGATTGAACTTATCCAGGATTTTTACAAGGCCGATTGCATCTATATCGAAAACCGCCGTGGCGTCCGGGTAATCTCCCAGTTTCGGCGGGTCGCCGGTGATTATCAAGAAATTCCTGAGATCAAGGCCGTGCGCACCGAGCAGGTCCGACTGCATACCGAGTATGTTTCTGTCCCTGCATGTATAGTGAAGGAGGGTTTCCATCTTCGCGCGATTTTCGATTATTGACGCAAGAGCGATGGAACTCATCCTCAGCGACGCGCGGGGTCCGTCCGGGATATTGACCAGGTCAATTCCTTTTGCCCTTAAAACTTCAACCTTTTTCAGAACGCTCTCGATGTTGAAACCGCGGGGAGGATTCACCTCGACGCTGACCACGAATTTCTCGCGAAGCTTGCGAGCAAATGGAGATTTTTCAATTGTCGCCACAGGATGAATCCGGTCCGCTTCTTTTATCTCGGGTTTCGGCATGGATACAAAGACCTGGAGTTTGCCCGGCTTGAGCGCCCTAATCGCCGCTCTCATCGCTTTGATATGTTCCGGCGTAGTGCCGCAACAACCGCCCAAAATGGACGCACCAGATTGGATGAACCTCTTGGCATACTCGGCAAAATACTCCGGCGTGCTGAGATAGATGAACCGCCCCTCGATGAGCTTCGGGGTGCCGGCGTTAGGCTGCACGGATAACGGGATGCCGCCCACCGCCGCCATCCGTTTCAATATCTCGAAAGAATCGCTCGGCCCTATGCTGCAGTTTAAACCCGCAACATCCGCCCCGGCTTCTTTAATCTGCCTCACGGCATCTTCAGGCGTGTCATCGAAAACCGTATGATAAGTATCATTGAAGGTAGCCTGCGCAATAATCGGCTTATCGCTGATTTTCCTCACAGCTTTCACCGCGGATTTGATTTCATCGAGGTCCGACATCGTTTCCAGCACAAAAAGGTCAACTCCGCCTTCCTCGAGCGCCGATGCCTGTTCCAGATATATTTCGAAAAGCACATTCGGCGCCACCTGGCTCACCGCCTTCAGCGGTTGTTCCGCCGGACCGATGGAACCGCCGACAAGGATTCCTTTGCCTGCCACGTTGCGCGCAAGATGCGCCGCAGCAAGGTTTATCTCCTTCACCTTGTCTTCGAGCCCGAAAGGCAGAAGCTTCAGCCGGTTTGCGCCGTAGGTGTTTGTTTCAATCACATCCGCCCCGGCTGTGATATAGCGGCGGTGGATTTCCGTCACCTTTGCCGGTTCGGTCAGGTTTAATTCGTCGAAACACCTGTTCACATATATTCCGGAAGCGTAGAGCATCGTCCCCATCGCTCCGTCAAAAAGCAGAACACTGTCTTCAAGCCTTGCCAAGAGTTCATCAGTCTTCATTTCAGAAACCTTATCATTTCGTTACCTTCGTATTACGGGGATTATATCACCATGAGAATTGTCATCAAATCTTTCCAAATTATTTGTATATTAAAAAGTAAAAATAAGATTCAATTTCTCGAAACATCTTGCCTTTTTGCAATTCCATCTATATATTACTAACAAATATTTAAAAAAAATGGTAGCTGAAGGAAACACATTTAGGACTAATCTGGGAAAGACCCCTCTTCCGGAGATTATCTCGACTATAAATCAGTTCAAGGTCTCCGGGATGCTCGTAGTCACGCATCAGGGGGTGGAAAAGAAGGTCTTTTTCGAGGATGAGTTCGTCACGTTCGCATCATCCAATGTGAATGATGACCGTCTCGGTGAGTTTCTTATCAGAATCGGCAAAATACAACAGATAGACTATGACAACTCCGTGGATATCCTAAAAAAGACCAGGAAAAGGCAGGGGCAGATTTTTGTCGAGCTCGGATGCCTCACGCCTAAAGACCTTTTTTGGGCGGTAAAATCCCAGGTTAAAGAGATAGTTCTCTCGCTTTTCCTGTGGACCGACGGGGAGGTAAGCTTCGTGCCCGGTGATTTCGTTCAGAAAGAGACGATCAAGCTGCGGGCGCCTGTAACGGAAATAATCGTCGAGGGGATTAAAAGGATTCAAAATCCTCGCAGGCTGCTTGGATACATCGGCGGCAAGGATATAGTCATTAAAGTGGCTTCAGACGCTCTCGACAGGATGGAGAAAACCGGTCTGGGACCGGAATATTTCGATATCTACAACCTGATAGACGGAAAGAAACCTGTCGAGGAGATCGCCAATACGAGCGACAAAGGGGCATCCGAAACGGTCAGAAGCATATATACTATGATGGTCTTGAACATCCTCGAACGGGCCTGATAGATCTGCTCTAAGCCTTATTAATTTCTTCGTTCTTGAGATACCGCCTCAGAGCGTCCTCAAAATGCGGCGGCTCCGTGCCTGAAATGCCGATATACTTTGCGAGATCAAGCCTCGAATTCAGCGGCCTTCTTGCCGGCCTGTTCAACTGATCCGAAGTTATTGGCAGAACTTTAGTTTCAATCGAGAGTTCCTTCAATATAAGTTTCGCGAAATCGAACCATGTGGTCGTTCCGCTGTTTGTGAAATTCACAATCCCCTCAGCCTTAGCTCGAAGGAGAATAACTGTCGCTTCCGCCAGGTCCACCGCATATGTCGGCGATCCATACTGATCATTGACAACCTCAAGCCGGGGCAAGCGCGATCCGGCATTTCTGATCGAATGGACAAAATTATTCCCATGACTACCGAAAAGCCATTCGGTTCTAATTATCAGGTGCCTTCCCTGTGCCGCCAGTATCCTTTTTTCGCCTTCGAGCTTCGAGCGGCCGTAGGATGATAAGGGAGAGGGCTCGTCGTTTTCGTCGTATGGACTCTCCTTAGCGCCGTCGAAGATATAATCTGTGGAATAGTGAACCAGAAATGCCCCGGTTTGATTCGCCGCTTCCGCCAGGTGGCCCGGACCGCTGCCGTTGACCGCCATTGCCTTTTTCGGTTCCTCTTCCGCCTTGTCAACGAGCGTATAAGCGGCGCTGTTTATTATAATATCAGCGCTGGATTCTCTTACATATCTTTTGCAGGCGGCTTGATCTGTTATATCCAAATCCGCAAGATCGGTGGCTATTACCTCATATCCTTCATTCAACAGGCGGACGATGAGTTCCTTGCCAAGCATCCCCTCGGCGCCGGTGATGAGAACCCGCTCAACCATCCTTTCGCGCCCAGTCATAGGGAATATCGTTTTTATGAGGATCCACGCGGAATTCGTCCGGTGAATCGTAATCGTAGAGTTTGTCGGGTATGTTGATTACGAGGGCTTCGGTATCGCTGATGCATTTGAAGCCGTGATAAATGCCCTTCGGAACTTTTATGAGAAGAGGATTATGAACACCGCAAAAAAATTCGTTTACCTCTCCATTTGTTGAAGAGCCTTCGCGGGCATCATAAAGAACGATTTTCATCATTCCGGAGATGCAAACGAGATGATCGGTCTGTTCCCTGTGATAATGCCAGGCCTTCACGACGCCGGGGTAGGCTGCCGTGATGTAAATCTGGCCGAATTTTTCATATATTTCTTCATCCGACCTGAGAATCTCCATAAGCCTCCCACGCTCGTCCGGGATGACTCTCAGTTTTTTAATCTTTACGCCGTCAATCATTTTTTATTTGCTCCAGTCTCGGCAACCAAATTAGATGATTTAAGCAGGGATTCGAATGTGCCCGCGTCCGACCACCATCCATTAAGAACCGACCATGCCAGAGTATTTTCCGCGATATACATATTGATAAGGTCCGTTACCTCCAGCTCTCCGCGCGCGGAAGGCGACAGGTTTGAAATCCTTCCGAATACGGAATTATCGAAGATATAGATGCCGATAACGGCATATTGCGATTTCGGCTGTTTCGGTTTTTCTTCAATCCTGACTATGCGATCCCCATCGAAAACCGGCACCCCGAAACGTACGGGATCGGGGACTTCTTTCAATAGAATCCTCGAGCCTACCGGCTTCTTTAAAAATTCCGCGACAAACTCGATGATGTTGTACTCGATAATATTATCTCCGAGGATAACGCACATCGGCTCGTTCTCGCAAAACTCTTCCGCATACGCTAAAGCATCGGCGATGCCCCCTTCCCCTTCCTGGTAGGCGTAATTCAGACGCCGTAAGCCGAACTGCTTACCGTTCTTCAAGAGCCTCAAAAAATCCCCGGAACTGTTGCCGCCGGTTACCACGATGACTTCCTTAATGCCGGCATCAACAAGCGTCTGGATCGGATAATAAACCATAGGTTTGTTGTAAACGGGAAGAAGGTGTTTATTAGTGATGTTGGTCAGGGGAGCCAGCCTTGTCCCAAGACCGCCCGCCAAAACGACCCCTTTCATAAATCCTCCTTAATTATTTGCTTACAGTCTAATCCCACGGGAGCAAAAAGACAATTGTCAAATTATAATGGATTTTCGATTTCAATATTAAATCATTCGGATTGCTAATAGCGCAATCTTGCAATATTATCTTCAAGGCAATAATTCTAAGAAAATGTATTGATTATAAAGGCATTGCCTTTAACCGATGCCATAGAAACAGCAGGGGATTTACGCGGAATCGGATTGGAGGCTGTTAACAATTGTTGTTAAAAATCGAGGAAAGGTAAAAGATGAAGGCTCTTATCACAGGCGGGGCGGGTTTCATAGGATCATATCTCTCCGAAGAACTGCTGCGGAGGGGATATGACGTCTGGATTATAGACGATCTCTCCACGGGCAGGATCGAGAATATAGACCGTCTGAAGCCGAACCCCAAGTTTCATTACGTGATAGACACTATTATGAACAGAAACCTGATGGCCGAGCTGGTGGACAGGGCTTCCATTATTTTCCATCTCGCCGCCGCCGTCGGCGTTCAGCTTATCGTTGACCAGCCTGTGAAGACCATAGAAACCAACATCAAGGGGACGGAAATCATCCTGGAATTTGCCGGGAAAAAGAAAAAAAAGGTGATGCTCGCGTCAACCTCGGAGATATACGGAAAGAGCAAAAATTTCCCGTTCAGGGAAGACGGGGACCTTCTCTTCGGCCCAACCATAAGAAGCCGCTGGAGCTACGCGGCGAGCAAGGCGATAGACGAATTCCTGGGGCTGGCATATTTCTATGAAAAAAACCTGCCGGTTGTAATTATCCGGCTGTTCAACACCGTAGGGCCGCGGCAGACCGGCCGCTACGGGATGGTCATCCCCCGTTTCATCCGCCAGGCTCTGAAAAACGAGCCCATCACCGTTTACGGCGACGGGAACCAGAGCCGGTGCTTTACATTCGTCGGGGATGCCGTGACTGCAATCGCTGACATTGTTGTAAAATCGGATGCATTCGGACAGGTTTTCAACCTCGGAGGAACCGAGGAGATCACGATGCACAATCTGGCGAAAAAAATCATTCAAATGACAGAGAGCAAATCCGAGATTGTTTTCGTCCCTTACGATCAGGCATATTCCAGCGGATTCGAAGATATGCACCGCCGGGTGCCGGATATAACGAAGATCAAAAATATGATAGGATACGCTCCCAGGGTAACCCTCGAGGAAATACTCCGCCTGACCATCGAATATATGCGCGACAACGAACAATGATTCCAAGCGAAAAACCGAACAAGACGATAATAATGTTTTTATTGCGGGAAAACCTGCCACAGGAAATCCCGGCATCTCTTTTAATGAATGAAAATTGTTTTTTTATTCACGAGGCTCCGTCGTTCTCCGGAAAGACCCTTCCCGCCGGGCGAAGCGCGAGCTTCGAAACCCTTATGGGATTAGATGGAATGATGGACAGCGTCTGGAACCAGATCGAATGGCTCAAGCGCTGGTCGGATATACCCCTGATGGACGACAAATCGTTCAAGCAGCTGTATGAGCATCGCGGCCTCCCGCTCTGGTATTTTGCCGAGCTCTCGATGCATTATCCGAAACATCTTCTAAGGATTATAACCATTCTGGATGTCTTTCATCTCGTATGCTCGGACTATAAGCCTGCTGAAATAATGGTGATAAACCCCGATCTGCCGTATTCCGATATCATCCTCAAGGCGGCAGCCGTAAAAAACATCCCCGCCGATGCCGTCAAGGGAGGCGGGTCTTACACAGCGAAACAGAGACGAAAGGAATTTATGCGCCTTCTTTCGCCCGGTATCCTTGCGAGATTCTATATCATCAAACAGCTGACATCCGTGTTTTTTATTTATGCCCTGAAACCTTTGATGCGGAATAAAATGAAGCGGTATATATACAACGGTAAACTGGAACCACCCGCAGACATGAAAAAAATCTGCATTGTTTCCCATGGATCATACTGGCGCAAAGCCCCGTCATATTACACGGGACAGAGCCGCGAGCTCGATATGTATTGGGACAGGCTGATAGACGAATTGAACAGCGAGACCGGCGCCAAAAACTCCGCCGTCACGGTACTCGGCGCGGGACCCCGCACCATCCATAAGAGACGCCGTTTCTTTATAAAGTTCAGGGAATTCTTCCTTCCACTGGGGGAGGATCTGCCATACGCGCCAGTCAAATGCTTTTCAACATTCGGGACATGGCGGAGAACCTGCGAGGCGACGAGAAGGATTCTGAAGCGAAAAAAGGAATTCCTGAATTGTCCGGATCTGTTCGATTCGATTGTTTACCGGGGCGTCAACTTCTTCGATGAATTTTATCCCGACTTGAAGGAGATGTTCGTCCTGATGCTGCCCTGGGGTATAAAGGTGATCGAACAATCCTTGAGCGCATTGGAACAGTTGAAACCGGATGTCGTCTGCCTTTACGCAGAGGCAGGCGGATACGGCAGGGCCGTCGCATACACCGCGAAACTGCTCGAAATCAAGACCCTCGCCATCCAGCACGGGCTCATTTTTCCGCACAACTATACGTACGTCCATACGCAGGAAGAGATACAGGGGAAAGCGGGTGCGCCTTATCCGTTCACGGACAGGTTCCTGCTTTATGACAGCTTTGTGAAAAAGATACTGGAAAAACACGGGAGCTATCCATCGAAAACCCTGGAAGTGACTGGCGGCCACAAGATGGACAACCTGCTTGCGATCAAGAAAACCACGGACCCCCGGCAGAAGAAAAAGGAACTAGGATATGATGACAGAGACCGTTTCGCCGTCATTGCCAGCCGGTTCTCCGAAATCGGTTCGGCCTTCCCGCATATAGTGAAGGCTATAGAAGAGATTCCGAGGCTGCACCTGATCGTAAAACCGCACCAGGCGGAGCTGCCGGAATACTATGAGGAAATCGCGCAAAAGCTCGGCGCTAAAAAGGTAAAGGTCGTATCCAACAAGGAAAACCTGTTCGACCTGATGCTCTCCGGAGACCTTCTAATAACCGTCAACTCGCTCGCGGCGCTGGAAGCGATCCTTCTTGAAAAACCGGTGATGGTCGTCAACCTGCCCAACCATTTGAGCGTTTATGTGGATGCAGGCATTGCTGTGGGGGTTAAGACGCACCAGGAAATCCTTCCTGTATTGAAAAAACTGTTCATCGAGAGCCAGCAGGATCTTCTCAAACGCCAAGCCGAATTCAGCAGGGAAAACGCCTTTAAAACCGACGGTCTTTCAGGGGAAAGGATCAAAGCGGAAATATACGCCCTTTGCAGGCCTAATCCCAAAGCGAAAGATACTCCGCAAACCTGATAGAAATCGAATCGGAAATAATGACGATATCAGTTTTTCAGGCTTGCCTTCAGGGTTATCTCCGTTCCGGCAAGCGCCCTGGAAACCGGGCAGCCCTTCTTGGCTTCTTCAGCAAAAATCAGGAACCTGGCATTCTCCATACCGGGAATCTCCGCCTCGCAGATCAGCTCGATTTTAGTAATGCTGAATCCGTCTCCGACCTTATCAATGTGAACCTTCGCTTCGGTCTTTATTCTTTCCGGTGTATGGCCTTCCTTGCTCAACATTGCGGACAGCGCCATGGAAAAACATCCGGCGTGTGCGGCGCCGATAAGTTCCTCCGGATTTGTTCCTTTCCCGTTCTCGAAACGGGATGGAAATGAATACTCCCCCTTGAACATACCGCTTCCCAGTTCGACAGTTCCTTTACCGGAGGCGAGATTCCCCTGCCAGACGGCGATAGCATTTCTTATAGGCATATTTAACTCCTTTTCGATTTTATGCTATTAATCAGGAACTTAATACGCAATCTTTCCGGCAGAATTCCATATATTATTGTTATATTCGCTTACACAATATTTTATAGCTAAGTCCGATATTCAAAGATTGAAATAAAATCTTGAAAGGTTTTCTATTTATGATTAGTATGACAGGAAAGGTTGGGCGAGATATATGAAACGGTCGAGTCAAATATTATCAGGTTCGATAGCATTATCTTTATTGGTTATTCTCATATCCTGCGGCGGCGGATCGGAGACATCCGCTCCCCAGCCGCTGAAAATTATGACAGAGCGGCTGCCGATCGCTTCATATGGGCAGGAGTACTATTGCGCGCTTGCGGGCAACGGCGGGTATCAGCCCTATAAATGGGAGATCGCGGGTGAGTTGCCGAAAGGGATAAAGTTCAAACCCTCAAACGGTTCCTTCGGGGGCAGGCCCGGCCCAGACGCCGAAACGAGCACCTTCGATATCAAGTTATTCGATTCCATTACAAAGGGAAACCCAGTTCCGGTCAGCAAGAGGTTCACATTAACGATCCAGAGCGGACCGTTCATCGCATCCGAGAAAGACCTTCTGCCGCTGCGAATTTTCACGACCACCCTGACGGACGGCGAAGTGAACAGCGCATATAGCGCATATATCGCCGCCACAGGTGGTATGCCGCCGTATAAATGGCAGATGACCGGCGCCTTGCCGCAAGGGATAACGTTCGACCAATCAACAGGCCAGTTGTCGGGAACCCCGGCCGTGAACGGAAAATGGAAATTGTCTTTCAAGGTCACCGACCTGCTCGGCAAAAAAACCAAGGCGACCGCGCCTCTCGAATTCAATATCAAGCCCAAAGCCCTTCTCCGCGGCGAAGGATTCCCCACATTCAGGATTGTATCGAACAGCCTCCCCGCCGCCGTAACTGGTAAATCATACTCGGGTTTTCTTTCCGCAACAGGCGGAATTTCCCCATATCTCTGGAGGATCGAATCGCCTCTTCCTGACGGTCTGGAATTCGATCCGGAGTCCGGTGAGATTTCCGGAACACCTTCAATACCGGGAACATTCAACCTTTCTTTTTCCGCAAAAGATTCGAAGTCGCTCACGACATCCGCCAAAACGACAATACGATTCGAAGTGATGCCTCCGGCCGTGAACCGCGCATACCCCTTGAAAATGCTGACTGCGGCGCTTCCTTCGGCAGAGACAGAGAAATACTATTCAGTGGCTCTTTCCGCCCAGGGCGGAGTTATGCCGTACCGATGGACATCGTTAACCCCGATGCCGCCGGGATTTACCCTGAAAAGCGAAACCGGCGTCATCAGCGGAACCCCGGTTGAGACAGGATCATATACGATAAAAATGGAGCTTTCCGATTCGAAAACGCCCCCATCCGCGGCATGGCGGACATTCACCCTGGAAATCGCGAAGGGCGGCGGGGGATCCGGCTGGTTTTTATGGTTTCTGTTGATCGCATCGCTTGGGTTTGGCGGCTACATCTTAAAAATATACATGGATCTCAAGAAAAAGGACAAAGCAGCAGGAGCCGCCGGGTTGCAAATCGTGACTGATACCCTGCCTAAGGCGAAGGAGGGCGATATATACGCTGCACCGCTGCTCATAGCAGGGGGAAAACCGCCTTACTACTTCGAGACGATAGGCGTCCTGCCGGCAGGTTTCGAGATTGAACAGGAAAGGGGAATCATCACGGGAAAACCGCCTTATGCCCCCCCGGGCGGATATGAAATGAAAATCAAGGTTTCCGACAGCGGTTTGCTCCCGGAAGAAACGACCGGTATTTTTATGGTGGAGATACTACCGGGGATGATCGAGGTAGGTAAAAAAGTGATCACCGTCCTCGCAAAGGATGACAAACTGTTCTTCGAAGCCTTTACGCCAGGTTCAGGAGCAAAAAAACTGTTGAACATCCGTGACCTGGACAAGGATGATAATGAGTTTGCGCGACTGATCGGAGAGATTGCAAAAGAAAATAACCAGCGCAAAGCCTTCTATGTGATCTACTGCCAGGCCGCCCATCCGAGCGGTATAGAAATCTCCATCAAAGCCTCGCAGCTCGCCAGAAAGGCCGGAATTCAATTCTACAGCATACTAAAGGACGCGAATTAAAGCGGATAAGTGAATATCGAAGCACGATTCCGCTGCAGTAACAATCTTCAAGATTGTTTCGGTATTCCCGCAATGACTGTGTTATGGAAAATTTTCAGAAATTTGATTGAGAAAGCAGTAATGACACAGTTTATCAAGACCGCTCCTTGAAAAGAAAGATGTTATTACCACCCATTATCAGTTTTTTTAAATTTTAAAATATTATTGCTTTTTTAATTAATTTATATTAGATTGCGCTATCTTCAGTGAAGGGACGAAAACTCAATTAATACAGGAGGTAATTATGAAGTATTTTAACAAAATCGCTATTCTTGGGATCCTGGCGATTACATTCGGCGCATTCGCTTTCGGCAGCGGATTCGCGATCTACGAGCATGGCACCCGCGCAATGGGCCAGGCCGGCGCCTTTGTGGCAAGAGCGAACGACCCATCAGCTGTCTGGTTTAATCCTGCGGGTATGACCCAGCTGCCGGGAACGCAAATCTATGGCGGCGGCACAGCCATCATTCACAGCTCGACCTTCTTCAGCGAAGGAGCCGGGTTGACGATCGAATCGGACGACGAGATCGGTTTTCCGCCGCACTTTTTCATCACGCATCAGCTGAGCGACAATATCTGGATCGGAGCGGGTTTTAACGCCCCATTCGGGCTTTCCAAAACCTGGCCTCTTCCTTCCAGCACCGACCCTCTCGTATATCATACTCAGTATGCCAAGCTGCAGCTGCTGTTCTTCAGCGGCGCTTTAGCAGTGAAAGTGAGCGATTGCTTCTCGATCGGGGCCGGCGTAAGCTACGTCAGCGCATCCGTCCTCTGGGAAAGATATATGAACATTGACAACTTGGTAACATTGCTGTCCGGAGGCGCTATAAAGGACGTCGACGATCTCTATTTCAAAGCGGACGTCACCGGTGACGCTCTGTCATACTTCGGCGGAATTCAGTGGAAAATCAGTCCTGCCATCACCTTCGGCGCTTCGTACCACAGCGGAGCCGAGATTGAATACACTGGGGATATCACAATGCAGGAACCGACAACTGTATCTCCAACGATCAACGCCTACCTTGCATCATTTTTCCCGGATTCCCCGGACCAGGGCGGAACTGCCACCCTTCCGTTTGTCGACAACATAATGGGCGGGTTCGCTTTCAAGCTTAGCGAAGCGTTGGACATCGAATTCGACGCGTACTATACCCTTTGGTCAAAGTATGAACAACTCACACTCGATTTTGACATCAATACATCTACCCCCACGCTTATACCTATAGTAGCTGACCAGGTAATCCCGAAGAACTGGGAGGATACGCTCTGTGTCCGCCTCGGCGGTGAGTATCATGTGAGCCCGGCTCTTGATGTCAGGTTCGGTATCCTCTATGACCAGAATCCTATTCCCGATGCAACACTCGACCCGATGCTCCCGGATAACGACCGGATGGGAATCTCTGCCGGTATCGGTTATCACAAGAACGGCCTCATCGTTGACTTCGCTTATATGCTTCTTCTCCTCGGCGAGAGAAAGCCTGTAGGCAATACGATTCTTGCACCTCTCGACCAGAACTATCAAGCCACCCAGGCGCATTTGATCGGTCTTTCAGTGGGTTACACACTGTAAAAAGCGTATATTTTTACAAACCTCCCGTTCTCGCGGGAGGTTTTTTCTTTTTCAGGTTTATTATCATTTTAACCCTGTTAGGTCCGGCAAATATCAATCGCTTATTACAGGCATGTTTGAAATTATTCAATTTGGACGATATAATCGGCATTCTTAAGAAATCCTTATGGATTGATTGATCTATTACTCCTGATTAATAACCTGTTAAACAAGCGGAGGGCAAAATGGGAAAACCCAAAATCGGAATCATTTTAAGCGGATGCGGTTATCTGGATGGATCTGAGATCCACGAGGCCGTGCTGACAATGCTCGCCGTAGACAAGGCGGGCGCTGAGATGATAATCATGGCGCCGGATATTCCCCAGAAGCACGTCGTGAATCATTTAAACGGAAACGAGTCCGCAGGGGAGAGCCGCAACACCCTCCTTGAATCCGCCAGGATCGCAAGGGGCACGATCAAACCGATCAAAGATGTAAGCGCAGGAACTCTCGATGCCCTGTTGCTTCCGGGTGGATACGGCGCGGCAAAAAACCTCTGCGACTTTGCCTTTAAAGGAACGGGAATGAGCGTTCTCCCGGAGGTCGAAAAAATTGTCAGGGAAATTCATTCACAGGGAAAACCGATCGGGTTTATCTGCATCGCGCCGGTCATCGCCGCAAAAACGCTCGGGGATGGAAAGATTAAATTAACTATTGGAGATGATCCCGGAACCGCAAAAGCTATAAATGAAATGGGGGGCGTTCACGTGAACTGTTCGACGGAGGACTGTCTGATTGACCGCGAACATAAGGTGGTCTCAACTCCGGCTTATATGCTTGGGCCGAACATTGCTAAGGTTTTCGCGGGCATCGAAAAACTTGTAATAACCGTAATCGGCATGATTTGAATATGAAAGAAGAAAAGATAGGCATACTGACCGGCGGCGGCGACTGCCCCGGCTTGAACAGCGCCATAAAATGGGTGGTAAAGACTGCCACCGATGAACGGCTGTCCTTAAAACGGAGGAGAGTTTTCAAGGTTTTCGGAATCCGCGAAGGTTGGAAGGGGCTCACCGATCTCGACACTCAGCTCGGCGGAAACACGGATCAATACATCGAAGAGCTGGATGAATGCAAGGTGAGAACCTGGGACCGCCTCGGCGGGACGATGCTTGGAACGAGCCGGACCAATCCCTATTCTGAGAAAAAAGACCGTTCGAAAGAAGTGATTCAAAATATACGGAACCTGGGGCTGGACTACCTGATCGCGGTTGGCGGCGACGATACTCTCTCGGTCGCGTATAATTTGGGCAAAGCCGGCATCAAGGTCATTGGCATACCCAAAACGATTGACGGAGATCTGACGGGAACTGATTACAGTCTCGGCTTCGAATCCGCCGTTCAGGTCATCGTTTTCGAGATTGACAGGCTGAGGACAACCGCGGGTTCCCATGCGCGGACATTCATCGTTGAAACGATGGGAAGACACGCCGGCTGGCTTGCGCTCGAAGGAGGAAAGGCAGGCGGCGCATTCATTATTTTAATCCCTGAATATCCTTTCGACATGAACCGGATAAATCAACTCTTGAAGACCCGCAAAGAGAAAGGGGTTCGCTACAGCATCATCGTGGTGGCGGAAGGGGCGAAACCTGCAGAAGGGACTCTTGTTTACAGGGATTACCAGGAAGACGAATTCGGGCATAGAACCCTGGGCGGCATAGGAAAATGGGTGTCCGACAAGATAAGCGAAGGCGCCGGTCTCGAAACCAGGCATATCGTGCTTTCGCACCTGCAACGAGGAGGAGCCCCATCCGCGTATGACCGCAGGATGGGCAGGGAGTTCGGCATCGCCGCGGTGGATCTTCTGCTTGCCGGAAAATTCGGGACTATGGTGAATTATAAAAACGGCCGAGTGGATTTCATCGGATTGGAAGATGTGCTTGGGCAGCCGCATCTTGTGGACATTGAAAAATACTACGATACTGAGCGCTACAATGGGCAGAGAGAAGGGGTGATTGATACAACAACGGGAATATAGGAATTTATAAATCCTTAATTCTTGGGTATCAAACAGCCGGATTCTTCGGTAATGTGAATATGAATTTCGTTCCCTTTCCGGCTTCTGATTCGAACCAGATATTGCCGCCGTGCGCCTCGATGATTCGCCTGGCTATGGATAGGCCGAAGCCGGTGCCTTTTTTCTTCCCGGCGCTTGTAGTAAACCCGGGCAGAAATATCTTATCATAGTGGCTCTTTTTTATCCCGACTCCATCATCTTCGACGGTGAATTCCCAAATATTCCCTTTCGACCTGCAGGAGACATTTATTCGCAAAGGCCTGTCCGGTTTCTTCGCTTTAACGGCGTTCATTATAAGATTCTGAAAAACCTCTTTTATCCTATAGCTTGCCTTTATGCTCTCCGGAATTCCGCTGTAGCAATATATAACATCGTCAGCTCCGATGCCTGAATCCTTAAACACTGAATCGAGAAGCGTTGCTATGGAAAGATCATCAACCTCTCCAAGCACTTTTCCGGCTCGCGACAGGTCCAACAGCCTGGAGATGAAAGCGGACATTTCGCTGATATTCCGCTGGATATTCGTAATATATTCGGATTTTTTTTCATCGCTGATTTTAGAATCGTGAATCATTTCAGTATAACCGCCGATCGAAAACAAAGGGGATTTGAGGTCATGGCTCACAGAGAAAATAAATTCTTCCATCTCGGCATTCTTCCGCTTCAGCTCTTCCTCGAGTTTCTTCAGTTTCGTTATATCCGCAATAGCGCCCTCAATATATCCTCGATTACTGAAAATCCGGGCATTAATCAATAAGTCAACCTCTCGCCCGTCCTCCAGCATCGCCTTGATCTCATAGTCTTTCGCCATTCCGCTCTTTTCCAGAGTCTTCACAAACTTCTCTCTCTCGTCACCGGGATAAAGATCAGAAGACTTGCATCTTTCCAACAGTTCCTTGACGGATTTGTACCCCAGAATCTCCGCTGCCGCCAGATTCGCTGATAGGAAAGAGCCGTCTTCAATCGAGGTCCGGTATATTCCGCTTAATGCCGATTCGTATAGATAACGGTAGTTGATGAGAGATTCTTTTAGGGATTCGTTAGTCTGACTTTCGACAACGACCCTGCCGACCAATTCAGCGAAGGCCTTATAGATGTCTTCAACATCTCCTTCTACGGCATTCTTGTGCATAAGAGCGAGAACGCCGATTTTTTCTCCTTGCAAACCCTTGAGCTGGAGCAGGGAGACGGAAGAAATATTCATTTTTTCCAACGCTTGCGTGTTATATGGAAACAGGGAGAATTTACCGGTTGAAGAGGAAGGTTTTATTCTAACAAAATCATCCGCCGATATAATATCCTCCGCACTTCCCGGTCTTTCAATCCCGGCGTCCACCGCGGATTTGGCAGACGAAGGATGGCAGCTGGCAAGCCGCAGCATGCAATCTTTTTCCTGCCCCTTGGAATTAATCCTGCATGGCAAGGCGGGATAACCGGATGAAAATTCCCCGATTGGACCGGTATCGAGCAGCCAGATAAAGGAATAATCAATATCGAGTTTTCTCGTGGACATACTCGTTAAAAAATCCAATTTCGCTCTCAACGGCTTATCAGTGTGAAGTTCTTCCGATATAACATTCAGCCCTTTGCGCAGATTATTAAGCCGATTCAACATATTCGACTTTGCAATTTCATCCGTCCTGTCCTGCAAAACCGTTTGGTATCCGACGATTTTCCCCGCTTGATTTGTAATCGGCGTCGAGACATTAAGGACATCAAGGATTTTGCCGTCTTTCCGGCGCAGCTTGTGTTGGTGGCTGACAATGTTTTCGGGAATAAGTTTGATTTTTCGCGGCGACCTCGCCATTTTCTCAGCGGCAAATTCCTCAATTTTCATATTTCGAAGCTCGTCTTTGCCGTAACCGGTGATCCTCGCCGCCTCCTCATTGGATTCCATCACCGTAAAATCCTCATCCAGAAGCAGAATCCCAACGCTCATTTGATCGAAGAGACGTTTATATTTGCGTGCCGCATCCGTCAGCTGATCCTCATACTTCTTCCGCCTGATGCCCTCAGCAATTTCTCCAGCCAGGGATTTCAAAGTATATTCATCCGTATGATCAGAATGGACGGTTTTCGAATGTATCAATCCGAGGCATCCGAGCGTCTGGCCTTCGGAAATCAAAGGGATAAAAACCGATCCTGGGATTTTCTTCGGAAAAATGATCTCTTTCCCGCTTTTTATCCGGCTGAACGGCAATCTATTAAAACCAATCTTTTCAAGCATGACCCGGACAGCGTCGCTAACCCCAATTTTTCCAATGAGCGCCGCCTTTGAATCTTCTTCAAACAGATAAATAACCCCGGCATTATAATCCATAAAATTCACTGCGGAAGATAACGCCTTACGGATCATAGCTTTAAGTAAAAGCTTTTCCTGAGTGATGTTGATCACATCGAGAAGAACCGACATACGTTTATTGACGAGGCGAAGTTCATCGGATATTTTTTCGCGCTCGGTAATATCACTGATAACGGCCACTCCGCCCTGGTATCGCCCCATAAAATCAACGAGAGGTGCAACTGATAGTTGAATCTTTTTTTGTTCACCACTTCTGGTGAACATAATCAGATTGTACCGGCTGCTTTTACCCTGCTTGCGCTTATTTGTTTCTTTCAGGATTGTTGCATAGTGCTCCGGGTCAGTCAGTTTTCTCAGATTCATCCCGACAAGGTTAACAACCGAATAGCCGAGCATATTCGCAAAAGCGGGGTTGGAGTAAATTATCGTCTCATCCGAATCGGTCATTGCTATCCCTTCATGCGCCCCCTCGACGAATGTATAGTAATTGCTGCCTGATGTAGCAAAAAATTCACTGCCGGTTAAATCATTTTTCTCGATATTCACTGATAGAAACACGCCGGATATCCGCTTGCCTTGGCCGAGTTTGGGAATAAAATGAAACTGAGCCTTATTGGGAGCTGATTTCCACGCAATAGCGGCGCTTGAATGTTTGCCTGAAACCGCCGAATTGAAAGCAACCTTCGCTGGCTCGATTGCTTTTTTATCAATCAGCGAAAAGATCAGCTTTTTGGAGAGATCCTTTAACTCGAGCCGCAGATATTTTTCAGCGGAATCGTTCATAAGAACGATCCTGCCGCTCAAATCCAGCTCTATAAACGGGTATGCAATTTGATCCAAAAAGGCTCTTGAATCGCCGGGTTCCTGCGTTTTTTCATTTTGAAGCATAACGGAACAGACCGAACTTCCACGGAAATGTGTATTTTCCAGTCTTAACCGCAGCCGAATAGAAGAACCGTCCTTTTTGATAAAATCCGCAACATCCTCAACCGGTTTCAATTTTCTTTTTTCACGGGCGGTCTGCATATCCTGAATTTTTCGACGCTCCGCTTTTCCGATCAAAAGCGATAATCGGTGATTTAACAGTTCGTAGGTCGTATCATAATCGAGCATCGAGGCAAATCTTTTATTTAGAAAAACCATCCTGCCGTTTTTAACGAAACATAACCCGATACTGATATTATCCGCAAACTCGCGGTGGCGCGATTCGGACGATTCTATATCCTTGATTACAATATAACTCTCGGTGACATCGCGGAAGGTTGCCTGAAGAAAAGACTCCTCCCCGAAAACAACGCTTTTCAACGTCACCTCGCAATCAATCAACTTCCCATCTTTTCGTTTATGCTTCCAATAGAAAGATTGAAGAGAGCCGCCGCGGGCAAGAGACAAATATCGTTCTGCAGCCTTTTTTGAAATTTCTCCGTTTGGCTGCCTGGCCGGAGAAAATAGTTCAATTTTTTCGCCTAATAATTCCTTTCGGGGATATCCAAGTATTGCGCATGCCTTATCATTGCATTCGATGATTTCATCATTCATAAGCAGAACGCCTTCCTGGATATTTTCGAATATTATTCGATAGCGGCTTTCCCTTATGACCGCCTGTATGCGGCTTAAGTCATTAATTATGCCGACGCTGCCCTGAAAATGCCGCTTGGAACTTCGCCTGCCCTCCGGGAACAGGAAAATTGACTGTATAAGACCATATCTTTTCTCTCCGACTTTTGTCAGAAAGCATATCTCAGCATCGGGATTTTCAATTGATATATCATCAGTTTTATCATCCCATTTTCCGTACAGAGCCTTCTCGGCGGTTTCGTAGTCAGATGGGTCTATAAATGAAATGAAGGGTTTTCCAATCAGATCGGGTAGCTCGTAACCCAGGAAATTGCCCAGGGCGGGATTGCCGAAGACCAGGATTCCCTTTTTATCAATTTCGAAAATGACCGCGGGGATTTTTTCGAAGATGCCGTGATATTTTTCCTGCGACATCAGTTTTTGCCTGTCAAGAGAATGCTTCTTTATCAGGGACTTGATTGCAACGGCAATGACATCGAAGAAATCCTTGACTGATTCCTTCTGATAGTAATCATCGGCCCCGAGACGCAAAGCCAGGGCGGCAATTTCTTTATCGTTCTGAGCGGTCAGGAAAATGAAAACACCGTCATATCCCTGAGTCCGAGCCTTGTTCAAAAATTCAATCCCGTTCATATCAGGAAGATCATAATCGGCGACAATAGCGTCAAACTTCACCTGTTCTATTAGATTCAGAGCATCCAAAGGGGATTTGGCGGAGACTACATAAACTTCCGGGGCAAGCTTCGACATACGGTTCTTAAATAAATCCAGAAAATCCCCGCTGTCATCAAGATGTAAAACTGAATGTATCTTGTTCATCCCTTTTTAATCCTGATTAAATCCGGCCCTTCGGAAAAGCATTTTTTCACACCCCCCTGGCTTGTATATTGATAGATGATTTATATCTGCTTATCAATATTAGCCTATCTTGTTAAAGATAACATATAAAATATTGGAGTAAAAGAGTGAAGATTTTGCAAAATCATCTGCAAATCAGAAGTTCTTTGATATCAACAAACCGAGCAGTTAAGCAAAACAATGATAGAGTGGGTCAATTCAATTCTGAACTCATCGGTTAATTCAAAGTTTACATGAGCCGTTATGTATGTTAACCTTTTAACGCTGAGGAGAGTAAAAATGAAAAAATTCTGCCTTACGCTTGTTTTGATATTGATTTTAGCTTCATCGTTCTATGCGCAAACACCCGAAGAAGAAGAAAAAGATCCCAGTAAACCGACTCCGGAAAAAGAAACCCGCACCGGTGTCATATCCATCACCGGTTTTATGGGCCCCATCAATCTTGCGGATGACAGTTATTCGACAAAAAGCCCATCTCTAAAACTTGGGTTTCATTGGAATTTTAATCAGTATGTATCAGTCAGCCTCGGCGGAGGCATCATTAAATATGATGGACCCGATACATTCGTCATCGAAGAAGAAGGCTATTACCTTTCGCCGGAGTTCTTAGCATTGTTGGAGCCAGGATATTATTTCGGACCCAGCAAATTTGAAGAAAGCTGGTATTCTGCACAATTGACTTTCAGGTTGATCGATGGAACCTTCTCCCCGTATATATTCGGGGGATTTAAGTATCTTTCGATTGACTATGAACAGGAAATGTTCTTCCGCTACAAGGGGATGCCGGAGCTGCTCAACGAAGTTTGGCAAGTTACGCTCAACGACATATGCTTATACACAGGAGGCGGAATAGCCGTTTCCGTGAAGAGTTATATGGACATCCTGCTGGAATTCGAATACGACACAATTTTAGACTCCGATATAGTGCCTGATAAAATCCTCTTTTCCGCTGGTTTCCGGTTTACGATTTAATAAATTCATCAGCCGAACATGTTATTATTATTTATAACAGGATGAAACCCCTTTGATAAAACTGCTGAGCTTCTTTCCTGCTTGAAGGAAATAATATCTCCGCAGACCCCGGTTTGGTATATTTTTATGTTAGAATATATCTCGTAATCTAAAACGGCATTCCGATTTATGAAAATCGAAAAATATAAAGAAGTGGCCAGTCAGGATAATCAATACATCAAGCTCGCCCGTTCTCTTGTCTTCAAAAAAAACCGCCTTGATGAGGGGCTTTATCTTGCTGACGGATTGAGGGTCGTAATGGAAGCGCTGAATCACGGGGACGTCAGGGTGTGTTTCATCAGCCGCTCGCGCCTCAAGGAGATCGAACAGAACAAGGAACTTGCGGAGCTGATAAACAGGAAGAAGGGGAACGAAATAATAGTTATAAGCGATTCCCTCTTCGCTAAAATCGCTCCAACGGACTCTCCGCAGGGGATAGCGGCTCTTTGCAGTCTGCCGAAATATCAATACGACGACAATGAAATTCCCGGGCTTACCCCCGAAGGCTGCTTTCTGCCGCTGCTCGAAGGGATAAGCGATCCCGGCAACTGCGGCACGATTATTCGGCTTGCGGTGGGTATGGGCATCAGGGAAATTGCCATGACCGGCAATATGGCCGATCCCTACGGACCGAAGGCCGTACGGGCTTCCTCGGGCCTGATAGCAAAGGCCAGGATATACTATCATCAGGATATCGGTGTCATGATAAAAAGATTGAAGGAATTGAATTTTAAAATACTGGCGACGGATTCCAGGGCGGAGAAATCCGTAAGGGGATATATTTTTCCGCTAAAGACCGCCCTCGTCCTCGGCGGGGAAGCGCAGGGGATATCCGATGATACTGCGTTTCTCGCGGACGAGACCTTGAACATCCCTGTGATTGATGACGTCGATTCCTACAACGTCGCCACTTCCGCCGCAATCTTCTTCTACGAATATATTTCCGGCAAACAAAATATAAATCATAAGCACTCTTCAGAAACCTGATAAAAAACTCTCTTTCGAGATAAATACGCTCTTCTGTAAACAGCTCGCGTTTATTTGCTGCCAGATTAACTGCTATCAAGCCACGCTCCCGCAAGGAAATACAAAACCCTGTTTTTGATTCGAATAATGATTTAGAATCAGCTGTAAACCTGCTATGGAAACGAACGAAAAAAATATTGGAACTCCGCTCGCCGAGCGGATAAGGCCTGTGGAATTCGCTGAACTCCTCGGGCAGGATCATATCCTCGGAAACGGGATGCCTCTCCGGAGATTAATCGAATCCGGCAATGTGCCTTCGATGATACTTTGGGGCCCCCCCGGCAGCGGAAAAACAACCATATCCCGAATCATCGCAAATAAAACCGGATCGAGATTTTTCCATTTCTCCGCAGTTTTGAGCTCGATAAAGGAAGTGAAGAGCCTGATGATGGAGGCTGAGAAATTACACGGAGCGGGCGGGAAACCGGTTATTATTTTCATAGACGAAATCCATCGCTTCAACAAAGCCCAGCAGGATGCCTTTCTGCCGTTCGTGGAAAAAGGGGATATCATTCTGATAGGAGCGACCACGGAAAATCCGTCATTCGAGGTCATCGGGCCGCTGCTCTCCAGGTGCCGTGTGTTCACGCTGAAACAGCTCTCCGTTGAAAATGTCGTCACAATTCTCGATAAAGCCTTGAAAGACCCGGTAAACGGATTCGGAGCCTTCAAGGTCAGGGCTGATGCCGATGTCCTCAAGCTTATCGCCGCGCTGGGCGACGGCGATGCGCGTAGATCGCTCAATATACTGGAGATCGCCGTCACTTCCGTTTCATCAAATACAGATGGCGAGATTGTCCTGGACACGGAGCTCATCGAGACCGTTGTCCAAACTAAAACCCTGCTTTACGACAAGGCGGGCGAAGAGCATTTCAATCTCATATCCGCTCTTCATAAAAGTCTTCGGAACAGCGACCCCGATGCCTCGATCTACTGGCTTGGGCGTATGCTCGAGGCGGGGGAGGATCCGTTATATATCGCAAGGAGGATGGTCCGCTTCGCAACCGAAGACATCGGGCTTGCGGATCCTTATGCTCTCACCATCGCGATGAACGCGCGCGATGCGGTTCACTTCATCGGAATGCCCGAAGGTTCGCTTGCGCTTGCGGAAACAGCCGTTTACCTCGCGCTCGCGCCTAAAAGCAACTCGCTATATACGGCGTACTCGAAGGTCACCGAGGATATACGCGGCCTGCCGAACGAACCGGTTCCGCTGCACATTCGAAACGCCCCAACGGGATTGATGAAATCCCTCGGATACGGCGCCGGCTATAAATACGCCCATAATTACGAGGAGGGGACAACGGATATGAGCTGTCTTCCGGAGAAATTACAGGACAGAAAGTACTATCTACCGACCGATAGGGGCAAAGAAAAAATACTCAAAGAAAGAATAGCTGGGTTGGAAGAGCAGAGGAGAAAACTTCGTAATAAAAAGAATCAGAAAAAAGAAGAATAATCATATCACTGTGAATCGGTGTTTCTCATAACAATGACAAATAATAAGACCACGAACGAATCGGAATTGTACAGAATGATGAAGCGGGCATGGAGAGTGCATTCGCAAATCCTGCCTTATAACCACTCGATTGTATTCAAGGATTACGAGATATACAGCTGGATCATCTTCGCAAACACCCTCGGCGGAGATCATCGCTCCTTCGTAGAATTCGATAAACGCTACGATCTCGACCTTCTCGCCCAAAGGGCGAATGAGCCGGAAAAGATCATCGCCTACAAAGACCGCCTCGGCATATTCATTGCAGATGTCAGCGGCCACAGCTTCGAGGATATACTCCTCGTCCACAATCTCCACAGCTCGCTCTTCACCGCGCTGCCGTATGAACTCGAGATGAGCGGTCAGGTTTCGTCGCAGCTTTTCTGCAATCTCAACAACCGGATTTTCAATTCGACAGCCCCCGGAAAATATATTTCCGCCATATATACTGAGCTTTTTGCCGACCGCCGAATCAGGGTTCTCATCGCAGGTCATCCGCATCCGCTTATATTTGACTGCCGAAAAAATAACTTCGCGGATATTGCATTCAAAAGCAGCGTCCCGCTGGGCCTTTTTCCGAGCAGAAGCTCGATAGACCTCGATCCTGATATGGATAAACCCGAGAAACGAGTGACATTTCATTTCAATGACCTTTGCCTTCCTGAATGTTGCATCGCCGCTCTCTACACGGACGGTGTTGTGGAAATCGAAGACCCCTCGGGCGAGCCTTTCGGCGTGGAACGGCTCAAAGAGGTGATCTCTGAAAATTGTTCCGAAAATGCTCAGGAGATATTCAGACAGATTTTAATCGCATCCAATAAGCACAAGGGCGCGGGAAGGGCACTTGACGACAGGACTATGGTAATTATAAAATGCTGAAGAAATCCTGATAAACGAAGCAATCAGGTAAAACTATTTATATGGAGCTGGAGATGCCGGAAAAAGCAATGAAATCGGTTAGCGATGAAGAAATCTATGACATTCTTATTGTGGGCGGGGGACCTGCCGGTATGTCCGCGGGAATATACGGCGTACGCAGCGGAAAGAAAACCATTCTCCTGGAAGAAAAACTGATAGGCGGACAGCTTTTCAATACCGATCACATTGACAACTACCTCGGTTTTTATATGATTCCGGGTTACCAGCTTGCGGAAAAGATGGAAGCGCATGCCCGCAATGTCGGGCTTCAAATAGAGATGTCGATGGTAAGCAAAATATCCCTCGGCCGGGATAACCTGAAAATAACCGAAGCCGAGGATGGAAAAATCTTTAAATCCAGAACTGTCATCTTCGCCGCCGGAGGCAATCCGAGGTACCTCAATATCCCCGGCGAAGCTGAATACTCCAAAAGAGGCGTTTCATATTGCGCGGTATGCGACGGGCCCTTCTTCAAAGGCCAGGCCATTGCCGTCGCCGGCGGCGGAGATTCCGCGTGCGAAGAAGCCATCTATCTCACCAATCATGCCGCAAAGGTATATATCATCCATAGGCGGAACGAACTCAGGGCTGGATACTCCATCCAGCAGTCCGTCTTTAAAAATCCCAAGATCGAAGTTATCTGGGATTCCGTGATTGAAAAAATAAATGGCGGGGAAACGGTCGAGTCGGCCGTTATTAAAAATGTCAAAACAGGCGGAAAAACGGATTTGCCGGTCACCGGTGTTTTCATTTTCATCGGTTATAACCCGAATACCAATGTATTCGATTTCCAGATAAATAAAAACAAGGAGGGCTACCTGCTGACGGATTCGGTGATGCAAACCTCCGTGCCGGGAATTTTCGCCGTAGGGGACGTCCGGGCGCATATCGCACGGCAGATTTCAATCGCGTCAGGCGACGGAGCAACTGCGGCGCTTGCAGCAGTCAAGCTTCTTGACACGCCGGAAAACGGGTAAACATCGATGAAAAATGAGGTTGTTTTTCACGGAACAAATTCTAAAAAGATACGTTCAATTAATTTGAAGGAAGAAAAAAATGTTTGGAACCATTATTAAAGATTTCTTCACGATCATTTTTGTCCTTGTTCTTGGATTTGTAGGCAGCTTTCACCTTTACATACAGAACAACGACAAGGATCTTCAATTCAGAATAAGCGAGATATCTCAATTCGTCAGCAGCCAACAGGGCGAAAAATTAGATAAGTTCGAAGGCAGATTGAACATTTTTATTATAGACGGTGACGATAATGATTTCGTCTACCTCGCCTGTCCGTTTTCCTATCTGCATCCGAATTTTCTTTATTGGGATGACAGTTCATTCGATTTCGACGATGATCACAATATCATGAGCATCAAGCTGGGGGACGAAGGGGATCTCTTTCACTACAGATCGAGGAAAGTGAAAATTGACGAACTTCGAGCGCTAAAGCCTGGACAACTACTCAGCATAGAAGGCGATTTCGAGGATGAGAACCGGGTTTTGTTCTGGCGTTCGAAGAAAATCCTGCCTAAAAATCTGTTGGATTAAAATCCTGCAGATCGAGCTGAATCGTCTCTTCGTAATTCCAAAAACTCCTGGTGATGTGGAAAATTATATCCATACTATTGCAGCTCTTCATAGTATCCTTCCACTCAGAATGTTTCCAGCAGATGCCTTCGAACACGCGGTTATGCTGATTCAGCTTCAATTTCAGATGCTTGTCTTTCAAAACGAACGGCGGACTCTGGAGCGTAACTCCCTTTGCACAGAAGACAGGCTTCGCGTTGGAATGGCCCCAGGGCTTCAGCATATCCAGATAGTGCATCAGCTCGGGGTTTATGGCGGGAAATGAAATATCGGCGTCAATCTTGTCCGACCGGACGAACAGGCGCCCATCCAGCATATTACTGATCCGTTCGTTTACCCTTGCCTTGAACAACGGCAGATTTTCCTTCTTGATCTGAAATCCAACAGCCATTTTATGTCCCCCGAAAGATTCCAGCAGATCCGATTCACTGTCAAGAGCGCCTTTCAGATCGAAATTGGGTATGCTTCTTCCCGATGCTTTGCCGATTCCGTTTATCACCGAAACTACAAGAGCGGGTTTGTAGTACTGGCTCGCGAGCCTCGACGCCACTATGCCGATCACTCCGAGATGCCAGTCATTTCCCTCCACGATGAGAATCGGCTGGTTTTCCGTCTCGGGATTGGATTCTATCGCCTCGATCACCATATTATATATTTCATTTTCGAGCTTCTGTCTCTTAAGATTCAGCCTTTCCATTTCGTTGATGATTTCTTTCGCGTATGCGCGGTTGCCGGTGAAGAAAAGCTCGACAGCCTGCTCCACGTCTCCCAGCCTGCCCAGCGCGTTGATCCTCGGCCCCAATCGGAAGCTTATCTCGCTTGACTCTATTTCATGATCATCCATCTTCAAATCCTGCAGAAGCAGCCTCAGTCCGAGGTTTGTCGTCGTGCCGAGCTCTTTCAAGCCCAGGCTGGAGATGATGCGGTTTTCGTCAACAAGAGGCACGAGGTCGGCAATCGTCCCTATCGCTGCGATCTTCAGGTATGAAAACAACGGAAGATCAACGGAAGTCCTGGCGGCAATTGCCTGGGCAAGTTTGAAAATCACGCCGACGCCCGCCAATTCCTTGAATGGATAGCCGCAGTCAGCTTGCTTGGGATCGAGTATTGTGATCGCTACCGGCTTTTCGCTGCTCTCTTCGTGATGATCGGTGATGACCAGATCAATGCCGGCTTCTTTGAGATACTTGGATTCCTGAACGGATGTGATTCCCGTGTCAACAGTGATGATGAGTTTGACTTCGCCGGATGATATGATCTCTTCCATCTTCTGGAAGTTCAAGCCATATCCCTCGTCAAGTCTTTTTGGGATTGCGTAAGAGGCATTCCCGCCGAGCCTTTGTATGAGGTCTCTTATAATGAGGATGGACGTAACACCGTCAACATCATAATCGCCGTATATGCAAATCTTCTCCCGGTTATGAATCGCCTTTAAAATCCTCTCAACTGCAAGATCCATCCCTTTCATAAGGAAGGGGTCGTACAGATCAGAGAAGTTTGGATACAGAAAACTGTTCGCGGTTTCAGGTGTCGTATAGCCCCGGTTGAATAGTATCCTCGCTATGACAACTGGAATCCGGACCTCGTCCGCGAGACGCTTCACCGAATCATAGTCAACATGAATATAGTCCCAATACTTTTGCATAAGACTTCTCCGGTCTTAAGCAAAGGCGGGAAGACCTTAAATCTTTTTATATCTGGTATTAACGGTAATTTCCGATATTTCGAAATCTTTGGTAACGAAGTTCCCTTCTCTCTGCGGGATTCAGGTTCATAAGGCAGCTTAGTTCCGCCTGAAGGTATTTATCAATTATTTCAGCTGTAGCTTTATAATCGGTGTGCGCTCCGCCCGGGGGTTCGGGGATTATTTCAGATACAATGCCCAGCTTAAGAAGATCCGGGGCGGTCATCTTCATCGCCTCGGCGGCAAGATCTTTCTTCGTTGTGTCGCGCCATAGAATCGAGGCGCACCCCTCCGGCGAGATGACGGAGTAAACGGAGTATTCGAGTATATTCACCATCTCGCCCACGCCGATGCCGAGGGCACCTCCGCTTCCGCCTTCTCCCGTAACGGTCGCAATGACCGGAACGTTGAGGCGGGACATCTCTCGAAGATTATACGCAATCGCCTCCGCCTGGCCCCGCTCCTCTGCGCCGATTCCCGGATAAGCGCCGGGCGTATCTATGAAAGTGAATATCGGGCGTTTGAACTTCTCAGCCAGCTTCATTATACGAAGAGCTTTTCTATATCCCTCGGGATGGGGCATCCCGAAATTCCGATGCAGCTTGTCCTTCAGCGTTCTGCCTTTTTCGTGTCCGATCACGCAAACGGGCAGTCCGTGATAAAATGCGATTCCCGTCACTATAGCCGGATCGTCGGCATACCGCCGGTCGCCGTGAAGCTCGATAAAATCCTCGAACAACAGTTTAACCAGGTCGAGCGTATAGGGTCTGTCGGGGTGCCTTGCGAGCTCGACGCTCTGCCACGGCTCAAGCTTTTGAAAAACGTCCTTGCGCTTCCGCTCGAGCCTTTTTTGCAGCCGGTCTATCTTTTCAGAAGTTTCCGCTGTCTCCGGCATGGTTTTTAGCTGATTGATCTCTTCCTCGATCTCGATCAACGGAAGCTCGAATTCACCAGCCGCTTTTCGCATCCTTGAATTCCTTTCAAATGGGATGTGGGAATCTACCAGACATCATAAATCAGGTCAAATTAAATTCCCGCCTTTTCAGACCTTATAGATCAGTTTTAAACTCAAAAATGATATCAACCGGCAGGTCTTTGAGAGAATCAAGGCTCTTCTGCAGCTCGGATGACATCACGCCGTATTTCTTGATGAGATTATCGGCAGCGGCCGAGTCTCCGTCGCCCTGAATGGTGAGAATCATGCGCGAAATCTCGCGGATGCTGTTCCCGATCTTGTCAAAGTCTATGTTGTACTTGCCTGACTCACGGTCGAAGGCAACCGCGCCGGTTTCCAGCAAGAAGTTGAACTGGATGAGGTTGGCGCCGCCATGCGCATCACTCGCTCCGAATCTTATTGACCTGAATATGGACGCAACGAACGTTGCACAGTATTCCTTAAGTTTTTGGTCGTTGATCAATCCTTTTTCGGCAAAATAAGACTGGTTGAAAAGTCCCACGACGTCCGCTTTGCATTCCTCGATGGTGCTGGATTGATGTCCGAGAGCTTTCTTGACCGTAATGCTCGAATCCTTGATCGTGTAATTCAGCCCGAAAGCATGCGAGAATTCGTGCATAAGCACGTTCGTTGAGAAAGCTTCGCGAGATATATATTTTTTCAAACCGGGGTCCAGAAGCTTGTCGGCGATCGGGACAAGGATTTTATCGAATTTCGCTTCGAGTACATTTTTAAGAAGGACTTTCTTGGAACCGGTTTCCTCGCGCACTTTTTCATCGTTAGGAAGGTTGAAAGCAACCGTCTTGGGGCCGGAGTTGGAATCACCGGCGACAAAAACGAGCTGTGAAACCGCGAGCGGCGAGCTCAATCCCTGGTATTCCTTCTTGTAGTCCGCGGGAACGGGAAGATTCCCCTCGAGGTTTGTGCGATGTTCATTGAATATTTCGAGCTTTTTGCTTGCCTCTTCGTCCTTTAACAGGACAAACGCCTCATAGGCGGCCTTGTAATTGAAAAGCGCATCCTCATAGACCTCGGTTGGACCGATTACCACATCCAGCTTGCTGTCCTTCACCTTGAGCCAAAGAGTGTCGCTATTGTAAAAATTATCTTTCGCAAAATCATCGGCCTTCGCCTGGAGGTATGCTTTAAATGTGGGATTCTCGGTGATCGCGGCCGCCTTCATCAGGAGCTCGATTATCTTCTTGTTCTCGGCGGCGTATGCCTTGCTGTATGGAACGGCCTTGAGGTTTTCCCCGTTCTCCCACTCCACGACCGTATATGCCGAGGTCAGGGCATCTTTTTTCGCCGGATGATTCTTTACATAGTTCTCGAATTCCTGCCTTGTGAGATCGGACGGATAAAAACCGGCTCCCAGAGGCTTCGCTTCATTGATATAGAATGGTTTGTCTGCATCTAATCTGTCATAGGGTCCGTAGTTCACTATCAAAAATTTATAGAACAATGCGTCCGCGGGATTCGAGGATTTGGCCAGTTTGTCTCTTAATATAACAGCCTGCGCAGAGGTCTGTTTCCAGAAAACCTCGTCCGCAGCCTTGGCGGCTTCGATGAGAAGTTTCAAGACCTCCTTATCCTTCGCATTCAGGCCGCTGAGGTCCGGGGCGATCTCGACGACCGCGTACCTCGCCATCTTGGCCTGAATATCAGCCGCTTCGCGTGAGTCTGTTCCTCCGGAACCGTTGACTGCGGCTTCGCTGAAAAGCATCACATACATCACAGCCGCAAATACAACCCCGGAGAAAAAAAGAACCCAGAAATTGGTTGATTTCAACATGTAATTCTCCTTTCAAATATATAATAGCAACGCCTCTGTTTGCAGTCAAATCCAAAGAGATATACTATTTAGGTTATGAACAAAAAGGCAATCGGTCTCTTTTCGGGCGGGCTGGACAGCTGCATCGCGGTGAAACTTATGCTCGAACAGGGCTTTGATGTCGTTTGCCTTTCGTTTGACCTGTGGAAATTTCCCAAAAATACAGCGACAGATCACCATCTCCGCGAAAAAGCCGAAGCCCTCGGCGCGGAATTCAAGGCAATTGATCTAAGCCTCGAATTCCCGTCTGTCCTAGCCTCCCCGCGATGGCATTACGGCTCATCCGTAAATCCGTGCATAGACTGCAAATTGCTGATGCTCAGGAAAGCGGCGGAAGAGATGAAAAATGAAGACGCCGCCCTCGTCTTTACAGGCGAGGTGCTGGGACAACGTCCGATGACCCAGAACAAGCCGATAATGAAAGTCCTTGAAAAAGAAAGCGGGCTGCAGGGCAGGCTCCTGCGCCCCCTCTCGGCGAGGCTTTTCCCACCCACGATACCCGAAACCGAAGGGATCGTCGACCGCGAAAAACTGCTGGACATCCAGGGGCGCGGAAGGCGCAGGCAGATGGACCTGGCGGAGAAATACGGCTTGTATGACTATCCCAATCCGGCGGGCGGATGCGTGTTGACGGAAAAGGAATATGGAGCCAGGTTTCTCGATATGCTTAAATACTCCGGGAAACCGCTGGACGCTGAAGCGCTCGAGATTCTCAAATACGGCAGGCATTTCCGCCTCTCCCCGGACGCGAAGCTCGTCGTCGGGCGGGATGAGAAAGACAACGACCGTCTCGAAGCATTCAAGAAAGACCGGATCGTCTTTCGAACCGTGGACAAGGTCGGCCCGCTTGCGCTGCTCGAAGGAAAACCCGATCGAGCCGAAATAGAAACCGCCTCCCGAATCGCCGCCCGGTATTCCAAAGAGAAATACTCCGATTGCGTAAGGATAGACATCATTCAAGACGATAACATCACTCAAATGACCGCCAAACCGCTCCCGGACGCGGAAATAGAGAATTTCAGGATTTATTTCAACAGAAAAGACCTCACGCAAATGATTGAAGAGAGAATCCGCAAAAGGCGTGAATCCGTCCCTGGCAAATGATCGTTAACATCTTAAAACAGGCTGTGTCATAATATAAGATTGTCATTCCCTGGGAAACCTCGAAGGGAAGACGACAGGAAAATGCGAAGCATTTCTGTAAATCTTCATTTTAGAATCAAAAAGTTATGAATTCCTAAAAATCTTAAACATTAACAAATCCGAAGGATTCTGTAAATCCGAAGGATTCTGTAAATCCGAAGGATTCTGTAAATCCGAAGGATTCTGTAAATCCGAAGGATTTTGTAAATCCGAAGGATTCTGTAAATCCGAAGGATTCTGTAAATCCGAAGGATT